>Ga0209225_1000055_pt1 | contig 128774 bp, 144 predicted proteins | sample WasSprMetagenome_FD_184732 | JGI IMG/M metagenome (GOLD analysis project Ga0209225, IMG submission 184732) | Sulfidic aquatic microbial communities from Washburn Spring, Yellowstone National Park, USA - WS (SPAdes) (version 3) | ecosystem: Environmental > Aquatic > Thermal springs > Hot... | reverse complement strand
TAGGAAGTACTGAAGCACTACAGATAAGTGGGTATCTAAATAGGACTGATACTACTTCTGTTTACCTAAACGCTACAATAATTAATAAAGGTACAGCACCAGCAAACATAACTAATATCGTACTAATAGATGAGACCGGCAGAGTAGTATCAAGTTCTAGCTTACAAGAGATTGGGGGGATCATAGTAGCGCCTGGTGGTACTAATACGACTGGGTTAACATATGATGTTCAATTCTCCGATGCTAGTGTTGCTGTTGGTAAGACATACGTAGTGAGGTTCTACACATCTAGTGGTAACGTATATGAAGTACCTATGAAGTGTGTTAAAGGCTAGCGATGATTAACTTAGATTAAGTATCTTTTTGAAATCTTATTTTAATTTGTGTTTTTTAGGTATTTTTGAGTTTGTGTGGAGGGGTGTTGTGGTTGGTTGTTGGGGTTCCTGAGGAGTTGGGTTATTTATTAGGTGTTGTTAGGTCTCATAATAGGTGGAGGGGTTTTGAATGTGTTAATTTGATTGCTTCTGAGAATGTTATGTCTCCTCTGGCTAAGTCTTTGTATTTGAGTGATATGATGCATAGGTATGCTGAGGGTAGGCCTGGTAAGAGGTTTTACCAAGGTACTAAGTATGTTGATGATGTTGAGGTCTTCGTGTCTAGATTACTTAGTGAGTTACTTAATGTTAGGTTTGTTGAGCCTAGACCTATCAGCGGTACTATAGCTAACGCAGCTGTGTTCAGGGTTTTAGGGAGGCCTGGTGATAAGGCTTTAATAGCTCCTGTTCAGGCAGGTGCTCATGTCTCACATACTAAGTTCGGTACTTTAGGTGCTTTAGGTATTGAACATGTTGAGCTACCTTTCGACTTAAGTACTTGGAATGTAGATGTTGATAAGGCTGTTAAGTTGGTTAGGGAGGTTAGGCCTAAGTTCGTGACTTTAGGTGCTAGTGTTTACTTGTTCCCACATCCGACTAAGGAGATTGCTGAAGCTGCTCATGAGGTTAACGCATACGTAGTTCATGACGTAGCACACGTACTTGGGTTAATAGTTGGTAGGAGGTGGCCTAACCCAGTAAGTGAGGGTGCTGATATAGCTACTGCATCAACTCATAAGACCTTCCCAGGACCTCAAGGAGGTCTTATATTCACAGATGATGAGGACTTATTTAAGGAGGTTGCTAGGACTATATTCCCTTGGTTTATAAGTAACCACCACCTACATAGGCTACCAGCACTAGCTGTAACAGCTATTGAGATGAAGTACTTCGGTGAGTCATACGCTGATCAGGTAGTTAGGAATGCTAAGGCATTCGCTGAGGCATTAGTTGCTGAGGGGTTTAAAGTAGTTGCTGAGGATTTAGGCTACACTAAATCACATACGTTAGTAGTTGATGTTAGGGGTTTAGGTGGTGGTGCTAAGGTAGCTAAGCTACTTGAGGATGCGAACATAATAGTTAATAAGAACTTACTGCCGTGGGATCCTCCAGAAGCTGTTAGAGACCCTAGCGGTATTAGATTAGGTACTCAGGAAATGACTAGGTACGGTATGGTTGAGTCAGACTTTAAGGAGGTTGCTAAGTTTATGAGGGAGGTAGTTATAGATGGTAAAGACCCTAATGAGGTTAGGAAGAAGGTTGTAGAGTTCAGGAGGGGATTCCTAGAGGTTAAATACACATTTAAAGTTGATTTAGATTCATTAAGTAGTGTTAAACTACCGTTAATTATCTAGTGGTTTTAATGCCTTCATGGGATTTAATGACTTGGAAGGAGTTTGAGTCCTTCATAGATAACTCTACAGTAGCTATACTACCTGTAGGTAGTGTTGAGCAACACGGCCCACACCTACCGTTAGGTCTTGACTACTTAATAGTTGATGAGTTATGTAGGAGGTTGGTAGTTAGGGCTGAGGGTGAGGGTCTTAAAGTAGTTAAACTACCTCCAATACCTTACGGGTTAAGTGCTATGTGGTTAGGTAATCCAGGAACTATAGATATTAGTAGTAACTCATTCATTAACTACGTATACGATGTTTTAAAGTCTGTAGTTAGGTGGGGTATTACTAAGTTAGTAGTTCTTAACGGACATGCAGGTAATTCAGATGCTTTAAGACTAGTTGCTAGTAACTTAGTTAAGGACTTAAGCAGTAATTACGTAGTTGTAGTTACTTCGTGGTGGGAGTTAGTCGGTGATGTTATTAATGAGGTGTTTGAGAGTAAGTTCTTTCACGCTGATGAGGTTGAAACTAGTGTTGCTTTAGCGTTAGGTGTTAGGGTTGTTGAGGTAGGTGTTAAGGGTTCTGAAATATTTAGGAGGTATGATGATTTCTGGCATAGTCTAGACTTGAGTAGGAGGCCTAAGGTCTACGTGTATAGGTTTGAAGGTGTTAGGAGGGAGCCTGGGAGTTTCGGAACTCCTGAGAAGGCTAGTTATGAGAAGGGTTTGAAGATAGTTAATACAGTAGTTGATAGGTTGTTAAAGCTTATTAAGGAGTTAATCGAGGGTAAGGTCTAATCAAGTAGTCTGTACTCAACACCTGAGTAGAGGTATGCTTGGTTAGACATAACTAAAGCCTCCAACAACCTCAACTCCTCAGGACTTAACCTACTAATTTCTGAGGTCTTTATAGGGAATTTAGACTTAAAACTCTTTAAGAACTCACTACTTACTACTAAGTCATTAATCACTACTACCTTACCCTCCCTCACATACTCTTCTAAAGGCTTACTAATAATCTCTCTAACCTCATTAATACTTAATATATTCCTTAACTTAAGCGTAGATAATAACTTATCACTACCCTCACCCTCAACATGTTTTGAAGGTATTTTAGGTAATGACCTCTTAATATAGTTGACCTCCTTCTCTAACTTCCCAACCCTACCCTCTAACTCACTAACCTTACTACTTAACTCATTAAGTAACTTAATAATTGAGTCGAAATCAATACTTCGTTGTGGATCCTGAACAGTACTTCGTGTATTACTGACTACCTCTGTAGGTGTTGGTAGTTCTTGAGAAACCCTAACGACGTACCCACCCTTAGAACTCCTGATGACGTAGCCTAACTCCCTAAGCCTGTTAATAGCTATTCGAACACTTGCTAAGCTAATACCTAAGGCATCAGCTATCTCCCTCGGTGTAGCTCCTGGATTAACCCTCAAATAACTTAATACCCTATCCTCTACACTCATATCATCAAGATATAAGTATTTAAAGAATTAATAAATCTGGTGATAAGGTAATTAACGAAGGTAGGAGGGCTAAGCTCATAAACTTAATCAGTAGGGTGGATGAGAGTTCAGATCCTTGGGTTAAAGTAAGCTTCTACTCTGACGAAGTAGTTGCTAAGATATTAGATAAAGCTTATGATAGGTGGGTTAAGTCTGGCTGTGTAGGTGAGCCTATAACATACTTAACTGATGATGAGTTAGAAGAGCTTTACGTAAGGTCTAACATCACTACATCAGCTAACCAATCAACATTTATTGAGGGTATGTTACTTAGAGCTATTTACGGTGAGTTACCTAGGAGGGGAGGTATACCTAAGATACTTAAACCATTCATAAGACTTTTCCTCCCGAGTAAGTAGGTATTGAATTGGTTAGTCATTATGGTCGGACTTCAAGACCTAACAAACACTACTATTAAGTTAATACGTAGTTATGGAGTTAAGGTTAAGAAGAGGTTAAGTCAGCATTTCGTAGTTGACAGTAGGTTGATCTCCGAACTACTAGATAATATCTTAAGGTTTAAGCCTAAGTTAGTAGTTGAGGTAGGTACTGGTTTAGGGATGTTGACAACCTACCTAGCAGGTATTTCCAAGTATGTAGTTAGTATTGAGTTGGATAGGTCCTTAGCTGAAGTAGCTACTAAATACGTTTACGAAGTTGGTGTAGGTTCTAAAGTTGATGTCGTGGTAGGTGATGGGGTTAAGTTATTAAGAGGGGGTTTTAGAGATATTGAATTAGTTGTTTCTAACGTCCCATACAACGTGACAGGACCTCTAATAAACTCAATAATTAAATCTAACTGTAGGGTTGCAATACTAACACTTCAGAAGGAGGTTGCTGACCGTTTAGTAGCGACTCCAGGTAGTAGAGGGTATAGTAGGTTAACAGTTATGGTTAACACGTTCATGGATGTTGAATTAGGTGGTTTATATAGTCCGAAGTCATTCTACCCAGAACCTAAGGTTAGTTCTAGAGTTGTTGTCTTAAGGAGGGTTAGGGAGTGGAGTGATGAGTGGGTATTATTTGAAGACTTAATCAGGTGTTTATTTAATCAGAGGAGGAAGTTAGCTATGAAGGTATTGAGGAGGTGTGTAGGGGTTTGTGATGAGTCAGTAATTAATGATTTAGTTAGGGGTAGGAGGGTTTATGAACTACCTACAGATACATTACTTAATATATACTCGTTAATCTATGGTAGGAGGTTATGAGGTTTATACAGTAGTTACTCTAACGCCATCCCTGAAAACTATGTTTAGAGCTGCGTAGATATCAGCTGTAAATCTAGTTTTAAATCCGTATACCCTAACTTGAGTCTTATGTGAGGACATACTCTCATCAATGATCATAACCTCAAAACCTAGACTTACTAACCTACTTAGAACTCTATCTAAACCCCAATCACTACTGTATGGGGTATTACCTAACTTCACAACCACCTTATCAGGTTTTAAGTAGTTCTTAAAGTCCTCAATAATAAGTATTAAATCATCTAAGCTATCTACATAACCAGCCTTAAGTAATATGTTATCACATACTATAACATATGCTAACTTACTCCCTAAATCAACACCTACCTGAAGAACTTTAACATCCTTAACACCGAAAGTCTTAAGTATGAACTTATAGATGGACTGCTTACTACTTATTAAGTAGTATTTTAATTCCTTACCATTTACTAAGTCCTTCAGGATGTTCAGACCTTCAGTATCAACTAATAACTCATCATTAATACTTGTTAAGTCTTCAGGGACGTAAAACTCTATACCGTAGTCCTTAGCAATATCTAGTAGAGTTTTAAGTATCCTCGGGTTGTAGATGAATATAGCTACTGAAGGCTTCATACCTCTATACTTGGTTATGTAACCACCACATACAATTATTAGTGATTAAGTAATAAGTTTTTCGAAGGTAGTTAATAGTTGATGATTAGGTGGTAGTATTAAGGTTGAGGACTTACTGAGGTTAGTTGATGGGAGGGTTGTACTAGTATATGGTGAGGCTGGTGTCGGTAAGACTAACTTAGTGTTATGGTTGTTAAGTAATTTATCGAGGGCTTCAGGGTTAAGTGTATTCTACATAAGTACTGAAGGACCTCTATACACATCACTCTTAAGTAGGTATGAATTCCCTGAAAATGCGTTATTCACTGAAGTATATGATATCAACAACCTACTCCAAGCAGTCTTCAAGATCTACGGTTTTAGGAGAGGGGTTAAAGCCGTAGCTATAGACTCTATAAACAACTTCTACAGGGTTGAGGTACTCCAAGTTGAAGGTATTAATAAAATACTTAATACCATACTAGCATTACTAACTGATATGGTAGTTAACTACAGTGTTACATGTGTGTTAACGGCTCAGGTAAGTCAGTCAGATGAAGACGTCAGAGTTAGTGGTTTTCAACTACTTAAGTACTGGTATGAAGTCCTCATAAAGCTTGAGAGGTTAGGTAGTGGTGTTAGGAGGATGACTGTAGAGTACCCTAAGGATGTGGTCTTAAGTATGAATTACGTTATTAGTGATAGAGGTATTGAGTGGGTAGGTAATGATTAACGATGTAACATTAGATGATGTGGTGAACACGTTAATATTCTTCCTCCCATCTATGGTAGCTAACGCATTCCCAGTCCTTACACGTGTTTTCTTCAAGGAGAGACACCCTATAGACTTCAACAAGTACTTCATCGACGGGGGTAGGGTATTCGGTGATGGTAAGACTTGGGAGGGATTCCTACTCGGTATACTCTCAAGTATATCCGTAGGTATATGTTATACCTACATCTTAGGTAGTTATGTATGGGTTATATACTCATTAACTGCTGGTTTAGGTGCTTTACTAGGTGACCTACTTAACGCATTCGTTAAACGTAGGTTAGGTATGCGTACAGGAGCACCATTCCCACCATTCGACCAGGTAGACTATCTAATAGGGTCTTACTGCCTAGTTAAGGTGTTAAACATTGACCTACTATTAAGTACTTCATTAGGGTTGAAGAACTTACTCGTAGGTGTGGTGATATCCTTAATACTTCACCCACTAACTAACTTTATAGCATATATGATCAAGATTAAGGACGTACCTTGGTGATTACTTAACCTGGTCCTCCAACCTAATTAAAAACCTCTCCCTTACGTACTTATCCTTAGGTGAGAATCTAGGAGGGTGTGGTGTTACTGTCTTCACCCCACAGTACGGACATATATCACGTAATGTGTATGAACTGCATTGAGGGCATTTACGTAGTAACCAACGCATCTACCTCTCACGCTCAACACTACATGTAACACCGAGTTCTTTAGCTGTGTTAAGTGCTAGTGATAGGTAGTTACTTAAGACCTTCTCAGCTAGTTTATAATCAGTAGATACTACCTCAACCCTATACCTAGGCGCACCTACAGTATATACCCTAATAAAAGTATTCTTATCTAACCCCTTACCTACAGCATCAAGTGGTTTTAGTAGTACATCCTTAATCTTTCTAATACCTTCAGAATCTAAGGTAGTTAATATTAATGTCCCCTGAATCTTCACCTTCTTAACCTCTACATGCTTCTTAACCTCATTAATTATAGGTTCTACCCATTCCTCAGGGATATTAGCCTTCTTAAGAACTTCCTCACCCCTATATGCTGCAAGTTCTAAACCTGCATAGATCTCACCGTATGTATCCTCTAACCTCCAACCAACTTCTCTATAGGCGTCATCTAAGGTCTTACCTAATTTAGAAGCGACGATCTCTAATAGCTTCTCAGCCTTCTGAGCCCTCTTCCACTCAAGTAATTTCCTCCTCTGCTCACTATCACTAACCCTCTTAAGTGATATATCAACATGTTTCTTCCTCCTATCAACCCTTATGACCTTAGCAACTATCCTCTGACCCTCCTTAATGAACTCCTTAACATCCCTAACCCACTTACTACTTACCTCACTCCACGGTAGGTATGCCTCAAGACCTCTATACTCCTCTAAACGGACGTATGCACCGTATTCGAATGTCTTAACTACAGTACCTATTACTAACTCCCCAACATCAGGTAACTCACTACGTTTCCTAACCATTCACTCATCCCAAAATCCTTACTATCTCACCTAAGATCTTAGCCTTACCACCTGAAGGAACTACAAGTACTGTACCACATACTAAACATCTTGACGGGAATGTAGCGTGGTCGAAGACTACCTGCTCATTACCACATGAAGGACATCTAACCTTAACGAATCTAGACCTAGGCATAGGTATAAGTACTTTCCTCTTCCTCAACTACTTAACCACCTCAGCTAACTCAACCTTCTTAAGTCTAATACCCCTCCTATGTGAGGTATAACCACACTTAGAGCATTTAAGCTTAAGTACGACCTTCTTAGTAGTCTTAGCAAACCTCTTCTGCTCAGGCTTCCTCTTACTACCATAACCTCTCTGTTTACGTCTATACCTCCGCTCACCCTCAGCTAGAGCTCTACGTTTACCGTGCTTATATATGGTAACAGTATGTTCTGTGTGGGTGTTACATCTAGGGCAGTAAGTCCTAATTTTCTTAGGTACACGCATACTCTCACGACTTAGTAGCTACTTTACGTTCATCCTCAGGTCTAACCTTAATTATACCTAAAAATATTGCACAACTCACACAATAACACTTAGTTACTGGGTACTTAGCAATTATAGCACCCTTCTTCTCTAACTCACTAGCTAGTTGAGGATCTACTGGTGAGTACATCTTAGTAACACATACAGCCTTATCCTCAGGTATTAACCTACCACACTGGTCACAATGTATTAACTCTACAGATCCCTTACTACCCTTACGTCTCCCCCTACTCTCCCTCTTCTTAGGCATAACCCACACCTCTACATACATTCACATACTTACATATTTTAATCTTAATCATAATATCAGTTAGAGATTTAAAAACTACTTTGTCAGGTCTTAAGTACTTAATTCAACTAGTTATCAAGGTCTACGACGTCAGTAACCTTAAAAGCATTAGTTTAAATAGATGTTGGTGTTAGTGATTGAGTGAGGTTCAAGTATATAGGGATTTAGGGAGGAGTTTCTCTGAGTGGTTTGACTACGTGTTAGAAGTTGCTGAGGTTTACGACTACGGTAGATACCCTGCTAAGGGTATGGGGGTCTGGCTACCTTACGGGTTTAAGATTAGGGAGTACGTTATCAGCATCATTAGGAAGTTCCTAGATAGTACAGGTCATGAGGAGATATTACTCCCCCTACTAATACCTGAGAACATACTTAGTAAGGAGTCAGAACATATTAAGGGTTTTGAGGATCAGGTGTTTTGGGTAACTCACGGTGGTTTAGAACCCCTAGATGTTAAACTAGCTTTAAGACCTACTAGTGAGACAGCTTTAACATACTTAGAGAGCTTCTGGATTAAGAGTTATAGACAGCTACCTAAGAAGTTCTACCAGATAGTTAGTGTGTTTCGTTATGAGACTAGAGCGACTAGGGCTATGATTAGGGTTAGGGAGGTATCTACGTTTAAAGAAGCTCATACACTACATGAAGACTTCAACGATTGTGAGAGGCAGGTCCTTGAAGCAGTAGATATATACAGTAAGATCTTCGACTCACTAGGTATCCCATACGTAATATCTAAGAGGCCTGAATGGGATAAGTTTGCAGGGGCTATATACACTATAGCGTTCGATACATTACTACCTGACGGTAGGGTATTACAGATAGGTACTGTACATAACTTAGGTCAGAACTTCACTAAGGTTTTTGAGGTAAGGATTCAGAAGAGTGATGGATCTATAGATTATGGGTGGCAGACAAGCTACGGTATTTCAGAACGTATTATAGCTTCAGTAATAGCTATACACGGCGATCGTAGGGGTCTAGTACTACCATTCCATATAGCACCTATCCAGATAGTTATAATACCTCTAATAACTGCTGAAACACGTGATACAGTGTTGAAGTATTCTAAGAAAGTGTTTGAGTTACTATCAAGTAGTGGTTATAGAGTTTATGAAGACTTACGTGATGAGTTAAGACCTGGGGAGAAGTTCTACTACTGGGAGTTTAAGGGGGTACCTTTAAGAGTTGAAGTAGGTGTTAGGGAGGTGGAGGGGAATTACGTAACAGTATTTAGGAGGGATACTCTAGAGAGGTCTAAAGTAAGTCTTAACGAGTTAGTAAGTTATGTAGGGAGGGTTAGTCGTGAATATAATGAGAATTTAAGTAGAAGGGCTTGGCAGGCCTTTAAATCAAGGATCATTAGGTTAGCAGATATTAGTAAGGCTAAAGAATACTTAAACACTGTTAGAGGTATTGTAGAGATGCCTTGGTGTGGTAGTCAAGAATGTGGTTTGAAGTTAGCTGAGTTAGTAGGTGGTGATACCTTAGGAACACCATTAAATGAAGATGCTAGTGGGTATAACTGCGTTGTATGTGGATCTAAAGCGAATACATTTATGAGGTTAGCTAAGAAGTACTAATGATTTATTACTCCATACACTTAATACTCTCATAATTAAATATTATATGGGTGTAGTTTATGGGTTACCCTAAGGTAGAGTACATACTAAGTAAGGAGTTCTTAGAAGTTAATAAGGTCATCAACGCGTTTGTAACAATTAATGAGAACTTCTTAAACGACGTTAATAACGTACGTAAGTTAGGTTTAGAACCACTACCATTAGGTGTTAAAGACATAATATATACTAAGGGATTAAGAACTACTATGGGTTCTAAACTATATATTGACTTTATACCTGATTACGATGCCTACGTAGTTAAGAAGTTAAAGGATGTTGGTTGGGTTGTCGTAGGTAAGACTAACACTCATGAATTCGCTTCAGGTGTTACAACAACTTCAAGTGTTTTCGGAACTACTAGAAATCCTTTAGATCCGTCTAGAATTGCTGGTGGTAGTAGTGGTGGTTCTGCAGCAGCTGTAGCTGCTGATTTAGTACCACTAGCTTTAGGTACTGATACAGCTGGTTCTGTAAGGGTACCAGCATCATTATGTGGGGTTTACGGGTATAAACCAACTTACGGTTTAATTAGTAATTACGGGGTCTACCCGTTAGCACCATCATTAGATACTATTGGGTTCTTAGCTAAGGATTTAAAATGGGTTTTAAGAGCTGTTGATGTGTTTATAAAGTTTGAGGAATTAAGTATTAAGAATTTAAAGTTAGGTATTCCTAACTGGTTTAGAGTTCCTAGTGATTTAAGGTCTTTAATGCCGGACCTCATAGATGAAGTTGAGGATAAATTCCTTAACTATGTTGCAGGTCTTGGGTATGATTACGTAGAGGTTGAGATGCCTGATGCTGTTAAGTATGTTTGGAGGTACTTCCCAGTAATTAGGTATAGTGAAGCAACAGCAACACATATAGCTAATAGGGATAAGTGGTATATGTATAGTCCTGACGTTAGGAGATTACTTGAGAAGGGGTTAGAATATAGAGCTGTAGAGTATTTAGAAGCTTTAAGCTTTAGGGAGAAGGTTAAGGAGGAGTTAGGTAGGGTCTTAAAGAGGGTTGATGTTTTAATCACCCCAACAACACCTATACCAGCACCTAAGATAGAGGAAGTTCTTGGGAAGGAAGACGGACCTATAAGGAGTTTACTCACTTACGAGACTGTATATGCTTCATACATAGGTGCTCCAGCAATATCTATACCTTCATTAGTAATTAAGGGATTACCAGTAGGTGTTCAACTAATATGTAATGTTGGGGAGGATAATAAGTTATTAAATATAGCTTCTAAAATTCATCAATAAGGGTTACGGATTAATAAAATATAAAGATTTTTTATTTAAGTTTTGAAGATTCTTAAGGTGTATTAAATGGTATGGTATAGTAGATGTTATGATGAAGTACCGAAGATCGTAGTACCTCCTCCCGGACCTAAGTCTAGAGAGGTTATAGAGTTAGATGATGAGTTTATAATGCAGTCATTCAGTAGGTGGTATCCATTAGTAGTTAAGAGTGGTTGTGGACCTATTATCGAGGACTTAGACGGTAATCTATACATTGATTTCAACTCAGGCATAGGGGTTATGAACTTAGGTCATAATCATCCTAAGGTCGTAGAAGCTATTAAGAAACAAGCAGATAAACTACTTCATTACTCCTTAACAGACTTCCTATATGAGGAGGCTGCACTACATGCTAAGGAGTTCCTCAGTATAGTACCTATTGAGGGTAGGAAGAAGGTATTCTACTGTAACAGCGGTACTGAAGGTATTGAAGGTGCTTTAAAGATAGTTAAAGGGTATTTCAGAGGTAGTAGGCAGTATGTCCTATCGTTTATAGGTGCTTTCCACGGTAGAACCTTAGGGAGTCTCTCATTATCTGGGAGTAAAGCAATTCATAAGAAGTACTTCCAACCGTTACTACCTGGAGTTATCCACATACCATTTCCAGACCCTTACAGATGTCCTCTAGGTGTTGAAGGTGATGAATGTGGGGATGCAGTCATATCGTATATAGAGGATTACATATTCAGGAGGTTAGTAAGTGGTGATGATGTTGCAGGTGTATTCGTAGAGCCTATCCAGGGTGAGGGTGGGTATGTAGTACCTCCAGACGACTTTCTACCAAACCTACGTAAGTTATGTGATAGGTATAACATATTATTGGTCTTCGATGAAGTTCAGACAGGTATTGGAAGGACTGGTAAGTGGTTTGCTGCTGAGCACTGGGGTGTTATGCCTGACATACTAGTTAGTTCTAAAGCACTAGCTTCAGGACTACCTCTAGGGGCGATAGTTGGTAAGGCTGAGGTTATGTCATTACCTAAAGGTACTCACGCATCTACATTCGGTGGGAATCCAGTAGCGTTAGCAGCTAGTAGGGCAGTGATTGAGGTTATCAAGAGTGAAGACCTACTTAATAATGCTTTAAGAGTTGGTGAGTCCATCATCAGGAGGGTTTCTGAATGGGTTGATAAGTATGAATTAGTAGGACATGTACGTGGTAAGGGGTTGATGATAGGTATAGAATTAGTTAGGGATAAGGAGAGTAAGGAATACGCTGTTAAGGAGTTAAGTCAGGTGTTGATGGAGGCCTTCAGAAGGGGTTTAGCAGTTATAGGTGCTGGGTTCTCAACCATAAGAATAGCCCCTCCAATAATAATTACTGAGGAATTAGCTCATAAAGGCCTCGATATACTGGAAGAATCTATTAAGGTAGTTAATAATGAATTCAGAAAATTCAAATATTAAAGAGTTAATATTTAAGATCTTCAAAGATAATCATATAACATCATTTAAAGACCTTATGATGAAGTTAGAAGATGCCGGAGTCTATACAGACCCTCTAGAATTAAGAACTTTAATCTCTACTATGGTTAGGGATGGTTTATTGATTAAAGAAGTTGATGAAGTTTTAAAGAGGTTTGTAATTAGGCTGTTTCAGTTTTCATAATCAGTCGTAGTGTTTGTGTTCATTGGTGTTTAAAGGCTTATAAGGTTTTCTAGGATGTGAGTATTGTAGCTCTCGAAGCCGATGAGGTCTTGAGGTTGATGAATCCTCCGTGAACCCCGATTACTTGATGGGAGTGGATGTACCCCTAGGTGACTAGGGTTGAACAACTCCCGTAGGGTGGTCGGGGGGATAAAGCCGTTGAGAAGTAGATGGTGGGGAGCCTAAAAACAATATGAATAGCTATGAACTACCATCTACTGAGAAACGGTTAGACCTTAGGTGCTACCCAGTACGTCACTGTAGACCCGTCACCTACATCAAAGGATATCTTAAGAGGTAATGCCGATCCTAGTTCTACAGTTACCATATCAGCTACGCTTAACGAACGTGTTATAGCTTTAAGTATGTCTAAGTCATACTTACTACTAATATGCTCCTCCTTAGTGTTTAGGGTGTAGAGAGGTTTATCTAACTCTAATACCTGCTTAAACATCTTATTCTCAGCTCTACTCATAACCTCTATACGGTCTTTAACACATATCAATTCTAAGTCTTCATCAATTAACTTAGCATCACGTATAATCTTTATGAAGTCTTTAGAAGGTATTTGAAAACTAACTGGTAATTCAACATCTATAGAACCTACTAACTCACTACCAACTCCTCTAACCTCCACCTGATAACTCCTCTCAACACCTGTTTTAATGTTAATTAACGTTACTTTAAGGGTTTTAGAAGTATCGTCAAACTCTATTAAGACACTATCTCTCTTAGTAGCTCTCTTTAAAGCCCTCATAAATGATACCTTCTCCAAAGTTATTAAGTTATCACCACTAACCTCAAACAACTCAAAAGCTGTCTGAGGTATTTTAATCTCAACTAGTAAGTTCTTATCAGGACTTAAAGCACGTATGATGAGGTTCTCAGATGTAACACTCATAGGTACCTCATCAATAACTTTTAGAGCTCCTTGAAGTACATTCTTAATTCTAGCACCTACAGGATACTTAACCCTAAACATTAAATTCCCATTATAGTAAGTAAGTCTCCTAATATTTATTTTTACCTAAAAATCCCGCATTAATTTATAACTTTAAGTGAAGTAACCTACTAGTTACTGTGAGGGTTTGAGATGCAGTCTAAGGTAAGGTTGGTAAGGAGTTTCACAGGGTATATCTATGTTGAGGGTAGTTGTGATATACTCATTAAATTACTTACACACTTAAGGGATGGATATGGACGGAACACGGCTGACGTCAACGACACCTTAAGGATTTTAAATAACTTTGAAGCTTTCTACGAGATCATGAGGAGGAAGTTTAAAGACTTCATATCACCTAAGAAGGATGAGAGAGACTTAATTAAGGGTGTCGTAACAATAGATAAATTAAAACTATTTAAGAAGGACGGTATGAATTACGTAGTTTTAGTCCTTGATAAGAAGGTAGAGTTAAACTTCATATCTAAGGTATTAAGTGATTTGGGTATAGAGTTTGAGGTAGTTACTGAGTAACTACGTCATACCGTTATAATCAATACATACTAAACAGTTAACAGGGAATTTATTTAGATTTCTTCCTCTTCTTAGGACGTTTAGAGGGTTGTTTCTCCTCTTCAGACTCCTTCTTAACTTCCTCAGTAGGTGTGGTGATTGCTGGGGGAGGACTTCTGAGATACTTCTCTAACTCCTCAACCCTACTCAGCATAAGTTCTAAAGCATCTATTGAGAAACCCCTTAAAACTTCTTCTTCCTCCTCCCCTCCCTCTCCTACTTCCTCCTCTTTCCCCTCCTCTCTCTCCTCAATACCTTCCTCTTCCTCCGTACTCACTGGGTAAGACCCTCACACTCCTAACTTTCGTAAGTTATTTTAAGCTTTAATGACGTATAAGTACTTATCATCTCTTACCTTAACTAAGGCTTCATAACTCTTAAGATTAGTGATTATGTTTCTAATGACTTCATACCTTATATATCCACTGCTTAAGACTCTCGATATGTAGTTTAAGTTATTTACTTCCTGAATCATGAATGTAACTATGTATGCTGAGTTACCTATTATGTTAGGGTCTAGGTCTAGCGGGTGTTGTGTTATTACTACTAAAGTTACTCCGAATTTCCTACCCTCCATAACTAACTTACTCAGTAGTGGTGCTACCTTACCACCCATAAATCTGTGGGCTTCATCAACTATTAGGAATAAGGGTTTATTAGCTGACTTCATATAGGTGTTCACTACGTAGAGTAAGCTCTCAACGTATATACCTCTTAAGAAGTCACTATCTACGGTGCTTAGATCTACTACTGTCAGGCCTGAGAATAACTCCTCAGGTATTATAGATGTAGTTGTTAAGTACTGACTCCTAAGTAGGTCTAGGTAAGGTATTAATGAGTTTAGGACGTCTCTACTTAGGAAGCCGTCCTTAGGGCTTGACGACTCTATAGTATTGGTTAATGTTATGAAGACATCATTAAATGTAGGTGTTAGATCACCTAAACGTTCGTAAGTACTCAGTATTAGGTTATACAGTACGTACTTCTGGATATTACCTAACTTAAACACCCTCCTCAACATATCACTAACCTCCTCAGCCCTAACGTTCTTAGGCTTACCTAACGTGTCTAAGGGGTTTATAGGATTCTCTATAGGTGTTAATACCTTACCATTAAGCTCCCTCGTCAAACCTACGTATTCCCCATGAGGATCGATAATAACTACTGCAGACCTCCTAACTAACTGTTTAGCCATCTTCTTAGCTAGGTAGGACTTACCACTACCACTCATACCTACTATAACTACGTGTCTATTCTCAGAATGCTTAATAGGTATCTTAACATACTTGTTAAAAGTCTTTATAGGGAACCCCCTACTACCGATCTTCTTAACAACCCTCCCTAAGACTACGTAATCTTCATAATAAGTCACAAACCCGTAACTCATAGCCAGAGCTATAGGTGTTGAAGCCCATGAAAACATAGTAATTACTGAGAACATCATGTATTGAAGCACGGATGTAAGTGTATTAAACCTAACTTCATTAGTCAACACTATCAGTAATGAGTTAATACTAACACCTAGTATGAATAGGGTAATGCTTAGATTACCCCTAAGTAATTGAGGGAGTTGTAAGTAATTAACTATAGGTGTAAACCATAAGAGATAGAGGAGTATTAGGGAGGAACCGATGATAAGGAGTAAATCACTTACTACTCTAAAATCAATACCTACCTTAGGTATGTTTAAACGGAATTTCCTAAATAATGATGAAGTTATTGATACGCCGATTAAGTAATAAAGAACTATATACGTTAACGTGTTTAAGTTAATCCCAACCCTTATAAAGTATATCATGGTTAATGAGATGAACTCTACAATAAATGTGATTACATCTCCTATAAGACCTGACAACATACCTATAAGAAGTACTATGATGAATGATGTATTCAACGTTAATAATATGGAGAACATCACTGACGACTGCGTCTCAAGGACTTTAATAAGTATTAAGTTCAGTAAGGTTAGGATTACCGACATAATTAACTTCCTTAAAGTCTCTAAATCCATCATGAATCGACTAGTCTTATTAAACGTATAAGTTTTTTGCTCTATACCCTATAACAGTAGTAGTGATATAGTGGACTTAAGACGTGGTTGGAGTGAGTGGTGAAGATATTAGACGTATGTTGCATCCTAGCTTAGTTAATGTTATGTCTAAGTATGGGTATAAGGAATTAACAGATGTTCAGAAGAAAGCAATACCTGAGGTCCTTAAAGGTTATGATGTCTTGATAGTAGCCCCTACAGGTAGTGGTAAGACTGAAGCAGCTATCTTCCCAATAATATCTAAGGTCTTATACGATTTCAGTAATCATCAACCAATAAGTCTTATCTACATAACACCTCTAAGAGCGTTGAATAGGGACTTGATGAGGAGGTTATCGACTATATGTAGTGATTTAGGGATTGGTATTCAGGTACGTCACGGTGATACACCTCAAAGTTTGAGGAGGTCTATAGAGAGGAAGCCGCCACATATACTCATAACCACTCCTGAAACATTTCAGTACTTACTAGTAAGTACTTCCTTAAGGGATTACCTAGCTAATGTTAAGTATGTAGTTATTGATGAATTCCACGAATTAATAAATAGTAAGAGGGGGTCTGAACTAATAACGTCGTTGTATAGGCTTGAGTTAATAGCTGGTAAGCCTCAGAGGATAGCTTTATCAGCTAGTATAGGTGATATCAGTACTGCTAAGAAATTCCTCTCTAATGGTAGGTTAGTAAGTGAGGTTGTAATACAGAGTGGTAGGGATATGGTTATAGATTTAGTAATTCCGTATAAGGATAACTCACCGTTGGATAGGATTTCAGTGATGAAGGATTTAATAAGTAGGCATAGAGAGGTTATACTATTTACGAATACTCGTGACGAGGCTGAGTTCTTAGGTGTTAAGTTGAGGGAGTTGGGTGTTAACGTACTCGTCCACCACGGTAGTCTATCTAGGGATGAGAGGGAATGTGTTGAGGAGTTAATGAAGAAGGGTGAGATATCTGGTGTGGTCTCGACTTCAAGCCTTGAGTTAGGTATTGACGTAGGTGGTGTAGATGCTGTTATACAGTCATCATCTCCTAGGCAGGCAGTTAAACTGGTTCAGAGGGTTGGGAGGAGTATGCATAGGGTAGGTCTTAAAGCTAGGGGGTACGTAGTCACTGACTTATCCATAGATGATATTCTAGAGTCTCTAGTAGTGATACGTAGGGCGTTAAATAATGAGTTAGAAGGGTTTACAATTCATGAGAACTCACTTGACGTACTAGCACATCAGTTGGTAGGTCTAGCACTACAGGAAGGTGATGTTGATGTTTATACAGCCTACGAGTTATTTAGGAAGTCGTACGTGTTTAGAAACCTAACCTTTGATGAGTTTATCAAAGCCCTTAAATTCCTCTCAGAACTACAGTTAGTGAAGTTTAATGGTAGTAGGTTCAGAGCTACTGGTAAAGGTAGGATTTACTACCTAACCACTACTATGATTGTTAACTCACCACAGTATTTAGTAATTGATTTAGTTGGTAGGAATGCTATAGGTCATTTAGATGAGGAGTTTGTAGCGTTGGAGGTTAGTGAGGGTTCTACGTTAGTACTTGGTGGTAGGTTATGGAGGGTGGTTAATGTTGATGAGGGTGAGAAGAAGGTGTTCGTTGAGGAGATAGTGGGTGGTGAAGGTTTAATTCCTTCATGGAGTGGTGAGACAATTCCAGTAGATTATAAGGTAGCTCGAGAAGTTTGTGCTTTTAGGAAGTTACTAGCTCTTAACTACGTACTTAATCACTATAGGAGTATAGTAGCTGAGGGCTCTTTAGAATATGTTAAGGAGGTGATATCACAACATGTGAGGAGTGGTTATCCACTACCTACAGAGGATTTAGTAGTTGTAGAGGTTGGGAGGTTTAATCACCCGTTAATAGTGATTCATGTATGTTTAGGTAGTAGGGGTAATAGGGGGTTAGGCTACTTACTAGGCTATTTATTCAGTAGGTCGTTAGGTGTTAACCCGTTAATTAAGTCAGACCCTTATAGAGTAATTATACAGCTACCAATACCTGTAACTATAGATAAGATTAACTCTGTAGTTAAGTCAGTATTAATTGATGAGGATATAGATAAGGTGTTCAAGGATGCTATGAGGAATTCCCAGCTATATAAGTTCGTCTTAGTTAACATACTTAAGAGATTAGGTGTTATACCTGAGGAAGCACCTCTAAATATAATCAATACATTAACTAAGAAGTTCTGGGATAATGAATTAGTATTTAATGAGGTAATTAACGAGATCATGTGTAGGTATGTAGATGTTAAAGTTGTTAAGGAGTTTATTGAGAAGGTTAGGAGGGGTAGGATACATATCAAGGTCTTAGAGGTTAATGAATTATCACCTATAGCTGTTGAAGGACTTAGAAAACCTGGTTTTAGCGGTAGGGTAATCCCTAAACACATACCTAAGAACGTAGTAGTAGAGATTGTGAGGAGGAGGTTGATGAGTAAGCAGGTTAGGTTGGTATGTATGATGTGCGGGTATAGTTATGTAGCGGTAGTGAAGGACTTACCAGATGTTATAACCTGCCCTAAATGCGGTGTTAGGTATGTCGGTGTTAGTAAGGATTTAAGTGATGATATCCCTAAAATAGTTCTTAAGGGTATAAAATTAGGTAGTAATTATAAGTTCTCATTAAGTGAGGAGGAGAAGGAAGTACTTACTAGGTTGAAGGAATCTGCCTACTTAGTATTAAATTACGGTAAGAGGGCAGTCATTGCCTTAGCAGCTTATGGAATAGGTGCTGAAACAGCTAAGAGGGTACTGTCTTTGAAGGATGATGAGGATTTCTATAGTGCTATATATGAGTTTGAGAGGAGGTATATCACGACTAGACGTTTTTGGGATTAGTATTTAAGGTTAATAAATTAGTGAGTAAGTTTATTACTTAGTATGATGCTTGACTACGTAGGTGATTAGTTAATGCCGTGGAGTATATTAGAGTACTTGAGGAAGAACCCTGAAATACTTAGGGAGTCCCTTAAGAAGAGGTTTATGGATGTCTCATTAGTCGATAAAGCTGTAAGTTTAGATGTTGAGTGGAGGAGACTCTTAACTGAAGTTAATAACTTAAGACATAAGCATAACTTAATCAGTCAGCAAATACCTAAGTTAAGTGATGAGGAACGTAGGATTAAGATTGAGGAGGCTAAGGAACTCCTTAAAACTATAGAAAGTCTTGAGAAACGCTTAGATGAGGTTGAGAAGGCTAGGGATGAGATACTCTTATCACTACCTAACTTAGTACATCCATCAGTACCTATAGGTCCTGACGAAAGCTATAACATACCGGTTAGGGTTTGGGGTAAGGCTAAGGTATATCATGAGTTCCTAAACGACTTCCTAAAGTATACTGAAGGTCAGGGTGTTAAGATGGATTATGAGGTCATTAACTGGAGACCTGTAGGTCATGCAGATATGTTGGAGAATGTACTTAAGCTCGGTAATACTTTGAAGGCTGCTGAAGTAGCTTCTTCAAGATTTTACTATTTATTCGATGATATCGTGTGGCTTGATATAGCCTTACTCCTATACGCTATTGACTACTTAACTAGTAAGGGATTTAAGTTAGTACTACCTCCATACATGCTTAGACATCAGTTTATGGCTGGTGTTATAGATTTAAACACCTTTAAAGATGCTATATATAAGATTGAGGGTGAGGACTTATACTTAATAGCTACTGCTGAACACTCTCTAGCAGCTCTTCATGCTGGGGAGGACATACCTGAGGAGGACTTACCATTACTCTACGTAGGTGTTAGTCCATGCTTTAGGAGGGAGGCTGGTGCTGGTAGTAGGGATATTAAGGGGATCTTCAGAGTACATCAATTCCATAAGGTTGAGCAGTTCGCATATACATTACCTGAGCAGAGTTGGGAGGTGTTTGAGATGTTAATTAGTAATGCTGAGGAGTTGTTCAGGGGTTTAGGCCTACCTTACAGGGTCGTTAACGTAGCTTCAGCTGAGTTAGGCTCCCCAGCAGCTAAGAAGTACGACTTAGAAGTCTGGTACCCGGCTCAGGGTAGGTTTAGAGAACTTGTTAGTTGTAGTAACTGTACTGACTGGCAATCATATAGGTTACGGATTAGGTACTTAAGACGTAAAGGGAATGTTAGAGATTACCTACATACCCTAAACTCTACAGCGATAGCTAGTACTAGAACTATAACTGCAATACTTGAGAACTATCAAACACCTGATGGTGTTGTTGAAGTACCTAAAACCCTTAGGAAGTACTTAGAGGTCTTCAGTAGAGCACCTAAAGACTACATACATCCGGTAAGGAAGGGTTAGGAAGTCTAAGTCTTAGACTTCCTAATACCTATAACGACTTTCCTACCCTCTAAATCCCACTCAACTACGTACATACCCTCAACATCACTTACTAACGACTTAGCTCTAGTCTCACTTAATATGAACTTACTGAACGTCTTAACAGCTTCAATGATTTCAGGGTCATCTGTAGTGATGTTTAAGTCTATGAAATCATCAACTAGTAAGTTAGCCTTATTCCTCATTACCTGAACCCTCCTAATAATCTCCCTAGCAATACCTTCATAGTATAACTCCTTATCAATAGCTTTACTAAGACATACCCTGAACATGTTGAAGTCCTTCACTAGGTAATCATCACTTAAGTATGTAGTAGGTACTTCAGTAACTATCTTAACCTCCTTACTATTAACTAAGAACTTTATGATGTCTAAGTACTTCATTAATTCATTAACAACCCCACCATCCCTTAACCCTATAACCACCTCCTTAACAGGCCACCTCAACTTAATACCTAATGAATTCCTCATAGAACTTACTGACGTATATATCTCGAAGATTAAGTCGAAGACATTCTCCAAATCCTCACGTATATATTCGTTAATTACTTGAGGAAGTACACTTACATGCACACTTACGTATTCGTTAGGTTCGTAGAATCTGACGAAGTGTTGCCATAGATACTCACTTATATGAGGTATTATAGGGGCTAACAACTTTATAGATTCTTTCAGGATATGGTATAGTACTGTATATGCGATGAATTTATCGTCACCCTCCTCCTTCCAAACCCTCGGCCTCACAAGCCTTATATACCTATGACTTACATACTCAATCAAATACTCGAATATAGCCCTACTCGCTAGGTGGAGTTCGTACCTCTCCATGAAGTTATCATAGGCTCTTAAGGTTGTGTAGAATTTTGAGAGTATCCATAGGTCCTCAGGTCTTGCACTACTCAATACTCCTCTTAAATCATACCTCTTCGGATCGAACTTATCTAAGGACATATACATATGTGCGAATCTATACACATTCCATATGATGTTCAACTTATTGATAATGTCTTTAATCTCGTCAGGATCGAATGAGAATACATCCCCAGGTGCGAACTTAGTTAGTATGTAAGCCCTTACAGGGTCTACACCGTATTTCTCGAATATGTCGTGGGCCCATATAACATTACCTTTAGATTTACTCATCTTCTGACCGAACTTATCAACTACGTGTCCTTGGATTAAGATAGTCTTGTAGGGAGCTCTACCCATCATCAAGACTGACGTAGCTAGTAATGAGTAAAACCAACCTCTTGTCTGGTCTATACCCTCGGTTATGAAGTCGTAAGGGTATAACTTACTGAATAATTCCTTATTCCTTAAACCATCAACACCAGCGATCCATGCCATACCACTATCTATCCATACATCTATTACGTATGGTTCACGAACCCACTCACTACAGTCGTCAGTCTTTATACGTACTTCATCTACCCACGGCCTATGAACTAGTCTCTCATCATCTACGTTAGGTATTGATGATGCGTACTTCCTTAACTCATCTAAACTACCTATAACTAATAACTTGTTGGGATCATCTCTACATCTCCATATAGGTAATGGTGTACCCCATATACGTGACCTAGATATAGTCCAGTCCTTAACATTAGCTAACCAATTATAGAATCTATCCTTAAGTTTCTCAGGGTATATCCTAACAGCATCTAAACTCTTAATTAATTCATCCCTAATAGAACTTACCCTTAAGAACCACTGCTTATCAGTTCTATATATTAGGGGTGTCCCACACCTCCAGCAGTGCGGGTACATATGAGTTATCGTACCTTCATAGATTAGGAGTTTCTTAGTCTTAAGCACATTAATAACTCTACGGGAGGACTCCTCAATACTTAAGTTACTGAATACACCGCCTAACTCATTGAAAGTACCGTTAGCATTAACGCTGTTAGTTATTGGGAGGTTATACTTAGTCCCTAACTCAAAGTCTTCTGGACCATGTGCAGGTGCTATATGGACTAACCCAGTACCCTCAGTAAGTGATACGAAGTCTGCAGTAACTACTATATGTGAGTCCTTATGTTCTTTATGTATGGGTACTTCATCTAGTAGTGGGTGTTCGTATCTTAACCCTCTTAAGGACTCACCCTTAAATACCTCAACACATTTTAAATCACTACCTAAGAGTTTAGATACTTCAGGGACTAAGTCCTTAGCTATTATTAAGTACTCACTATCTACTAAGACCTTACAGTAATCACCATCACCTCTAACAGCTACAGCTTCATTATCTATTAACGTCCAAGGAGTTGTAGTCCATATGAGTAGGTAGGTATTCTCATGACCAACTACCTTAAACTTAACATATATTGAAGGTGATACCTTCTCCTCATAACCTTGATCAACTTCAGCATCACTTAAGGCAGTCTCACATCTAGGACAGTAAGGAAGTACTCTAAATCCCTCAAACAACATACCCTTCTCAAACATCTTCTTTATGAAGTACCAAACATGTTCTATATAGTATGCCCTCCTCGTTTCATAAGCTCTCCCCAGGTCTAACCATAATGCTAACCTACTAGTACCTACATCTGACCATACCCTTAAGTAATGATCTACGAGTCTACTACATTCATCAACAAATCTCTCAAACCCTAACTTCTCAACATCCTTCTTATTCTTTAAACCAAGCTTCTTCTCAACTTCAACCTCAACAGGTAATCCCTGTTCATCCCAACCAGCTTGAGCCCATACGTTATACCCTTTAAGTCTATAGTACCTTAATACAAAGTCTTTATAAGTCCTCCCCCTTATATGACCTACATGTGGATATCCATTAGTTGTTGGTGGGCCCTCAAGAAACGTGAATAACGGTGCTGACTCCCTCCACTCCCTCCATAGCTCTGGTATCTTACGCCCCTCCCAAAACTTCCTAACCTCAACCTCGACATCCTTAACCCTTAAACTCGCCAAATCAATAACTGACACCGATACGTAAGTAAATTCTGGAAATTTAAAATCTTTAAAGAACTTCAATAACGATACATTAACATTTAAATTAACCCCCTTAAATAATGTTTTGGTGTTACTATTGAGTTCGTACATGAGTGAAGGGATTCCAGAGTATGGGAAGGACCTAATAAATAGGTTTATGAGGTTCTTCAGACCTAGGAATGTAGCAGTCGTAGGAGCTTCTAGAGAACCTGGGAGGGTAGGTTATGCAGTAGTTAAGAACTTAATTGATGGTGGGTATACAGGTAAGATATACCCGATAAATCCTAGAGCTACTGAGATCTTAGGTCTTAAATGCTACCCAGACGTCAGGCAAGTACCTGACCCTGAAGTTGATGCTGCATTAATAGCTGTACCAGCAGCTATAGTACCTGATGTCATCCCATCACTAGGTGAGAAGAACGTACCTGTAGCAGTAGTAGTCTCTTCAGGATTTGCTGAGGCAGGTAACCCTGAACTCCAACAGAAATTAGTTGAGACTGCAAGGAAGTATGGAGTTAGGATTATAGGTCCTAACACATACGGTATCTACAGTCCATGGTATAACTTAAGCCTATCATTCACAATACCCTACACCTACAAAGGAGGTTTAGCGATAGTATGTCAAAGCGGTGGTGTTGGTATGGCAGCCTTCGGCTACGCTAGGTGGAAGAGAGTTGGTATATCAATAAATGTTGGTTTAGGTAATATGGCTGATATAGATCATGCAGACCTACTCTGGTATTTCTACGCTGATGAAAATACTAAAGCGATAGCACTTCATATGGAGTCTATAAGAGATGGTAAGAAGTTCATAGAAACAGCTAAATTCGTCAGTAAGAAGAAGCCGATAGTAGTGTTAAAAGCTGGTAGGACACACTACGGTGAGAAAGCAGCTAAGTCACATACAGCAGCACTTACTGCATCTGATGCAGTAATTAACGCAGCATTTAAGAAAGCAGGTGTTATTAGGGTATACGCCCTAGATGAGTTATTCGATATAGGTAGGTCTCTAGCAATGTTACCACCACCTAAGGGTGAGAACGTATTGATAGTGACTATGGCTGGTGGTTTAGGTGTCTTACTATGTGATGCCGCAGCAGATAACAACTTACACTTAATGGAGGCTCCTCAAGACTTAGTTGATGAGTTTAAGAAGTTCGTACCTCCCTTCGGAGCTTTCGGTAATCCTATGGATATAACTGGATCATGTACTCCAGATATGGTTGAGAGGGCTGTTAGGTTAGCTATAATGCATCCTAAAGTTGATGCTGTAATAATAGGTCACTGGCATACGATAATAACAACACCGATGCAGTTCGCTAAAGCTGTAGTTGATGCTGTTAATGAGGCTAGAGCTAAAGGGATTGAGAAGCCTATAGTGGTTTCAATGAGTGGTGATATACCTGAGACATTACAGGCTGTAGAATATATTGAAGAACATGCTAACGTACCGACATTCTTCGTACAGCCTGAAAGAGCTGTAAAAGCTTTAGGAGCACTCTACTACTGGGCTAGATACGCAGGTATACTAAAGAAGTAATTTAATTTTAATCACTACCAACTATTTTTGTAATAGTTTTCCTCAACCTGGAGAAAGTCTCATTAATATCTTCAGGAATTACCTTAGTTGACGATATTACTGGCATGAAGTTCGTATCACCTAACCATCTAGGTACTACATGGATATGTAGATGGCCTTCAACACCTGCCCCAGCTACATGACCTAAATTAACACCGACATTAAATCCTTGAGGTTTATACTCCATACTTATAGCCTTTATAGATAGTTTAACCATCTTCATTAAATCAAGTAGTTCATCATCATCAAGTAATTCGAAGGAGTTAACATGTCTGTAAGGTGCTACCATCACATGCGCTGTATTATACGGGTAGAGGTTCAACATTATAAAAGACTTACTACCCCTAAAAACTACATAGCATTCGTTATCAGGTCTATACCTAGCTTCACAAAATATACATACCTCACTCTGAGGCTTACTAATATACTTCATACGCCAGGGAGCCCATAACACCCTCACATACTTCACCTAAAGTACATCAATAATAGGTTAAACACCTTATAAATAATTTCTTCAGGTATTACCAACGCAAGTATATAACCGATAGTTATGAAGAGGATATGAGGTAATGCTGGAGTTACCCATATATAATCATCATTACTTACATACCCTAATTCCAAACACTTCATAACATCTCTTATATGTTCCTTGAAATCCTCCTCAATATTGAAGCTTGTCCTACACTTAACTACGAATTCATTAGTTGAACACTTAACTATGGTTAACGGATACATGAACTTACTCTTTAAAAACTTACCTACCTTCATAGGCCTACTTAAGAATATTAGGGAGAGTTTATGAGTACTACTACATTTAAGTCCCTTCATTAGGTCTCTATATAATGTGAGGTTAATGATGAAGTTATACAGTACTAGTGAGGATGGTATTAACGCTGAGAGTAGTAGTGTAAGCATTGATATAGGTATTACATTTAAGTACGGTGTTGAGATAGATATTAGTAGTAGTGCTAGGAAGTCTGCACCCCCTATCATACCTAAAAACATTAGTAGTAAGAGTATCGCTGCAGGTATTAATGAAAATATAAGGACTAATATGTTAGGTCTTATTACTAAGTATGTGAATATTGATGAAAATACCAGTGCTGGTACCCATACATACTCACTAATCTCTCTAGACTTTAGATCATAGTATGTCGCAATTATTAATGTGGATAAAGTAATTGTTATAGGTATTAAGGCTGTAGGCATCCCCGTACTTAAGTTCATTCCTCAACATCTCTAATACCTACCTCAGTAATTGCAAATACCGCCTCACCTTCTGGGAGGTGTGGGGCATCAACTATCCTAGCAATCCTTCTATTACCCCTACTCCTCCTTAATTGAACTCTAACACCTGGTGCATGCGCTAACACGTGACCACCTACAGCTTGTGTAGGGTCTCCGTAGAATACGTCAGGTCTAGCCATGACTTGATTAGTAACTACAACAGCTACATCATACATATCAGCTATCCTATTAAGTTGATGGAGATGTCTATTAAGTTTCTGCTGCCTAACTGCTAAGTTCTCACGACCGGGGTACTCAGCCCTAAAATGACCTGTTACTGAATCAACAACTATCAGCCTTATATTCTCCTTAGGTATTAACTCCATAATCTCATCAATGATAGCTATCTGATGGTCACTATTAATGGCTCTAATATATATTATGTTCTCCATAGCCTTATCAGGGTCTATCCCCACACCTCTAGCCATAGCCTCAATACGTTCCCACCTAAACGTACCTTCACTATCTACGTATAAAGCTCTCCCACCAAGTCCTCCCTTCTCAAGCGGTAGTTGAACATTTACTGAGAGTTGATGACAGAGTTGAGTATTATGTAGTATTAAGCCTTCAGGAGATATGAAGTAGTGAGTACTAGGTACTACTAAATCGTAGACGTAATCATCATATCTTACCCGCCTCACACTCTGTATTATATGATGAGATAAGCTGCCTAACTCATTAAGACGTCCTTGATGAGTATCCCCTAAATCTACATGCTTTATGAGGTCTTCAACACCCTCAACACCGACGACAGTAACACCCTTATCTAACTCCCTTGCTAAACACCACCTTAAACTCCCTCCCCTATAAGTAAGTACTGGATGGTTAGGTGTAACCAACAGTTCTAAACCACTATCTAATTTAACCTCATATATATCCCTTACCACCTCTCTATATATACCGTCAGCCCTAACAATGCTTAATTCATTATTAATAACTGTTAATACGTAAACACCCTCTAACCTCACTAAATATCCATGGTCGTACTCTACCTCATTGAATAACCTCCTATACTTCTCATACATATACTCTACCGGTTCTTCATTAACACCGTTATCAATATATAACACCTTAGTATCCCCAGAGAAACACTTACCAGTACCATACTCACCAAAGAACTCAGTTATAGTCTTAACCTCTACACCACCCCCTAATAGGTTATCTAAATTCCTAGAACCTGTAGTTATCTTCTTAACCCCTAACCTCTCCTTCTTAAGCTCTAAAGCAGTCTTAAACTTAAGACCTAAAGCCTCACGAGCCTGATTAACTATCCTCTGAGCTGTAGGTAATGGTATACCTACAACAGTAGCTAACTCATTAACGTTAGCAGCTGCTAAAGCTTCTAACGTCTTATAACCAGCCTCTCTCAACTTATTAACAATAGTTGAGCTGATACCTAAATCCTCAATCTTCTTTATCTTCCCCTCACTCAATATCTCACTTCCTAACCATTATAAACTTTTTAAAATGAATCTATTAAACTTACTTCCCTCATAACCCATAGAGTTCATTTAAAGACTATTGCTGAATAGACAACAAGTTTAAGTACCTGTGGGTACTTGTAATTATTTATTCTGCACCGTGGTGAGGTGTACTGAGTAGTGATGGAGATGTATTACTTAGGTAGGAGCTTCGTGGTGTTAGGCTTGACTAGGCTCATTGAGTGTAGGTGAGGTTGATGAAACTTGCATCGAAGCCCAACCCAGCTAAAACATCAGATACTATTGGCAGGAGAACGTTAGCATATAGATAGTACCTAATTTTACGTTCAGTTTTCTCATAAGTAATATATGGAATTAAGAACTTTAAGACTGTAGGAAATGCCTGAAGCATCTGCTTAAGAAATCATATAAAGAGGAGTTAAAGATGGTAGTTACTTACACTTAATTACAACTATTAGAGAACTCGCTACGGCATTACTATGCAGTCTTTCTTAGTTATCTTCCTCACCTCATTAGCAAACAAATCTGCGTAAGTACTTCTAACAGAGTTTACTATAACTGTCTTAGGGTTAGAGTTGACTACGTAATGTATCAATCCTTTGAAATCTGCATGATCACTGAAGGCAACTAACCACCTATTATTGCCTAAGTATCTGTAAGGTTTTTTAAACTCCCAACCACTCAATATGACTTCTGAGGCCTTCACCTTCTTCACATAGTTACTACTACTTACATGTGTGAATAGTAAGAACCAACCACTCTTAATTACCTCAGCACCTTCATTACTTCCCAACAATACGTAGTCCTTAATTCTTAAGTCGTATTTCTCAGCTATTCTAGTCATGTTATATACTTTAGGTGGTAATACGTAAGGTGCTATAACTCCCTTATCTCTAAATAACTGCATAACCTCCTGAAGTTTACCGTGGTATCCATATATGATTACCGGACCCTTACTAAGTAGTTGATTAACTAAATCAGTGAGTATATCCTCTATGTACTCATCAAATTCCCTAACGTAGTTCGGATTACCGTAAACAGCATCTAACACCAGTATATCAGCTTCTAATATTGGAGTATGTATTCCAGGCTTCTTAAAATCACTTGTATACACTATCTTCAACCCATCCTCATCAGTTACTACCACCTGTGAAGAACCGGGTATGTGTAAGGCCTTTACCAACTCCAACTTCAACTCACCGATACTTACCCTAGACCCATAATCCATTTTTATGATGTAGTCACTAGGTATCTTATACCCTAACTCAACTAACCAGTCCAGAGTTAATGGAGTACCTATTAAGTTCTTACAGATGGTTAAACTCTTATCTAAATCCTTAATATGGTCTGAATGTACATGTGTTACAACTCTTGAAATACTGTTTTCATGCCCATCAATACTTAATAACTTATTGATTAATACAGCACCGTGTTCATTAACTAATACATTAGTCACTTAAATCACCAAATCAGCCATTAATATTATAACTCATACAGCATTTTAAGAATTAGCTATTAACGTATTAACATATTGGAAACTCAGTTTTTAAATCCTCTTATAAATTCAAATAGGAGTGGTAAAATTGCGAACGCTTTTAATTCATGCGGAGGAGTTTAGGTATGAGACCCGTGAGAAAGCTGTAGAAAGTGCTGAACCATTATTAAGTACTAGTGGTGAGTTTAGAAATGTCTTAGTTGTTTTCACTACTGTTGAGGAAGGTGATTATAAGTCTCTTGAGTTATTAATACCTAAGGTTGTTGATGACGTCCTCGATGTTTTTAATAAGGTTAAGACTTCAACACTGTTGATCTATCCATACGCTCACCTCTCATCGAAGTTAGCAAGTCCTGAAGAAGCTATTCAAGTGTTAAATCGGTTGGAGGAGTCGTTTAGGGGGAGGGGTGTTAACGTATATAGGGCACCGTTTGGATGGTATAAAGCATTTAGTATGAAGTGTTATGGACACCCACTCTCAGAGTTGTTTAGGGAGTATAAACCTGAGGAAATATCTAAGAGGGTTACTATTGAGAGGAAGTACTACATACTAACGCCTGAGGGTCAGGTGTTTAAACCTGAGGACTACGTGTTTAAACCTGATGAGGAGGACCTTAGAATCTTAGTAGAGAAGGAGGTTTTCAAGAAGGAGTTACCTGGGGGTAAGTCTAGATTATTCGATGTTTGTAGGAAGTTCGGGTTTGAGTGGGAACCGATGTCTGATAGCGGTCATATGAGGTATGAACCGCATGCAACAACTATGGTTGAAGCTGTCAGGGAGTACTCATGGATGGTTGCTAAGTCGTTAGGAATCCCGGTAATTAGGGTTATGGGTACTAACATGTTTAACCTCAAGTACAAACCGATTAGGGAACATGCTGAACTATTCGGTGATAGACTCTATGAGGTTGAGTCTGAAGGCGGTAAGTTAGTTATGAGGTACGCTGCTTGCCATCAACAATTCGCTATGATTAAAGACTGGATCATAAGCTATAAGGAATTACCATTAGGTGTTTTCGAAGTTGCTGATAGCTATAGATTTGAACAGAAGGGGGAGTTAGTACTTTGTTTTAGGTTGAGGAAGTTCTACATGCCTGACCTACACGTACTGCTTAAGGATTTAGATGAGGCTAAGAAGTTCTCATTCAGAGTTCAGGATAAGATCTTAGAGGAGGTAGGTAAGTTAGGTAGGAGTTACGTAGCTATATATAACGTCACTGAAGACTTCTTCGAGTCGCATAGAGACTACATAGTAGAGTTAATTAGAGGTATAGGTAAGCCAGGCCTGATCGTAGTGTATCCATCAGGGATTTACTACTGGGTGATTAACGTCGAGTACATCATTATAGATAGTCTTAAGAGGCCTAGGGAAATAGCTACATTCCAGATAGATATAGGTAATGCAGCAAGATTTAACATTAAATATGTTGATGAGAACGGTGTTGAGAGGTACCCGGTAATAATACATACAGCAATTATAGGGTCTATCGAGAGGTATATCTACGCTATATTAGATAAAGCTGTTCAAGATGAAGAACAGGGTAAGACTCCAAACATACCTACGTGGTTAGCACCTATTCAGGTGAGAGTAATACCTCTATCTAAGGACTATATGGAGTTCGCGAACGAGGTATTAAAGAAGTTACTAGCTAATCGTATCAGGGCTGACTTAGATGATAGAGACCTAACACTAGCTAAAAAGATTAGAGACGCAGGTGTTGAGTGGATACCCTACGTAGTAGTTATAGGTGATAGGGAGTTTAAGACTAGGAACGTCAACGTCAGGATAAGGTCTACAGGGATACAGAAAGTTATGGATGTTGATGAACTTATTAACACAGTTAATAAAGAGTTGGAGGGGTTCCCAAGAGTTGACTCCACCTTACCTCCTTACCTATCGTTAAGACCTACATTAAGTTACTTAAAGGAATTACCAACATAGTTAAGATAAATTAATTAACCACATTATCATATGTTAATTAGATGATGAAATTCTATCATCTGTTGCCTATGATGTCATGTACCTCCGCTGACTCATTCCTAACTATATCGTGGAATGTGTTTTTACCGCATACGCTACAGTAATGATATAACTGTTGAAAGTCTTTAAGACTATAACTAACCCTTAACTCCCACACAGTACCGCATTCCCTACACCTTAGTAAGTATCTACTCATGGATTTAACCATAATTAACTAAGGTTAAACATATATAAACTCTACACTGTATAAGTAATTTGATGAGCTGTGGTGGGCCCGTAGCTCAGCCAGGTAGAGCGGCGGATTATTAGCCGAGGCTCCAGTTCATCAACTACGGGTCTAAAGACCGATTCGGGATGATATAGGACTGGAGAGAAGAGACCCGTAGGTCGGGGGTTCAAATCCCCCCGGGCCCACCATAACGTATTAATATTTATAATATATATATTGTTCAGAGCTTTGGCCCTACATCACCGATCAGCTACATTACCTCATCACATTATTATAAGGTAGTATCTACCTAGGTTCGTTATACCATAAGCTTGAGGTACGTTTACTTTTAAGTTCGTGGACTGCCTTATCTAGGTATTTATATACTGTTGAGTGTTGTCTACCTTGGATTAACATCTCTATAGCATTCCTAGCTACGTCAGCACTCTCATAATCACCTATAATAGCTATGAAGTCCTCGTAGATCGATATATACGTACCGGTGGCATCCTCTATATTCTTCTTAACCCTACCATCCTCACCGATGATCCTACCCTTCACCCTTGTTAAGTGGTTTTGAGAATCACCAGCAACTTTCTTTAAATCTATAACTATGAGTATCTGATCCTCATCTAATAACCTCCAAGCCTTCTCAGGTGTGAAACCTACAGCTATAGCGTTTATGAATTCCTTAGCCTTCATAACGTTAATGACCGGTGTATTAGGTGATGCTGGTTCTATAGTAGCATAACAGTTTACCTCATCTATTTTTATCTTAGTTTGAGTCCTAGCCTCTAATTCCTTAATGACCTCATACTTACTACCTACTAAAACCTTAATCCTCTCTGGAGGTACTCTAACATACATCTTCAGAACTCCAGGTAATACCTGAGGCTTCACATCCTTAGAGCTCACTTACTACACCATAACTGAGATCTCTTAAGAAATTAATTTAAGCTTATTAACAAGATCATCAATTAGCTCTGAACTAACCCTCACTTAACTCACCTAACTTCTCACCGATAATATACTCAAATAACTCATTAACTTCAGGGGTGTTAACACCAACACTTCTGAAGAATCTAACTAAGTTCCCTATATCACGTACTAGTAAGTCGTAGGAATTTGGATGTGTTGTCTTTACTGCCTGACTAACATCTATTATATACGGCTTTCCACGGTATATCATTACATTATACTCACTTAAGTCTCCATGTACTAAACCAGCATATCTATAGATTTTCTTTATATCCTCGATTAATTCATAGAATATTTCCTCATATTCGTTAGATTCTAACGTGACTTCCTTAAGTAGTGGTGCTCTAACACCACCCTCACCTAAGAACTCCATAACTAACACATTCTCATACTGAGCTATAGGTTTAGGGACTCTAGCACCTACGTCATACATAAGACTTAAATTCTTAAACTCCTTACGTGCCCATGTAATCACTAACTTCCTAGTAGATTTAGGTATAGTCTTAAATCTGGGATCCCCTACTAAATACTTAATCATCCCCTTCCTAAACTCAGCAGATGATGTCAAGTATATCTTAACAGCTAAATCCTCACCCTTAAAAGACTTACCCCAATAAACTCTTGACTCCTTACCAGCACTTACAACACCTTTAAGTTCGTAAATAACCTTCCTCCTACTTAACTCAATAACAGCTAATACTGTAGCTGAATCAAAGACCTCTTCAACAGTTTCAAATAAGTCCTTATCAACCTCCTTCCTCTCCTTACCAGTAACTCTGTAGTATATATCTAAATACTTATCAATGTCTTTACTACCTATTCAGAACCACCCTCTAATAACTCCTTACTAAGCAATCCTAACTCTATCAACTTCTTACGTTCAGACCTCTCGTAACGATGAACTATATCACCTCTATCTTTCTGAAACTCCCAAACAGCTACTAATACAACATCCTTAATGTTTATCCATACCTTCTTCCTCAACTTACCAGGAATCCTACAGACCCTAGTAACTCCATCCATACAGGTAGCTCTCACGTAATTAGCTCCTATAATATCAGTAACAACACATATAACCTCACCTTCAGCTGGAGTTAACAACTCCTTAGTTTCGTTGGTTTTATCCTTCTTACTCATCCATAATCACTTCCTAGTATTAACTAAGTAAATTCTATCCCTATAAATTAATAACTTAACCTTAGAACCAACTCTGACATCACCTACCATAGGTAGTTCGTAGGTCTTACCACTAACTAAATCCTTAACTAAGACCTTACCACCAACTACACCATCTATATAAGCACTAACTAACTCATACTCATCATTACTTAATAACCTTAACTCATTAGTATTTAAGTCCTGAACCCTCAACTTCACTAATTCACCAGAGTCTAACATCAAGACCTTAATTAATTCCTTAGATACGCTGTCTATGACACCAACTCTATCCTTAAAGACTACGAAGTCACCTGGTAGTAAACCTACTAACTTAACAGAGATCGTAAGTTTTGAGGTCTTCTTACCACTACTAGATGTTGTAGTACCCTTCCACGACTCTAAAATGACTCCCCCATACATACTAGTTAAGTCATTAGCTAACTTCCTAGCAATACCTTGACTCAATACCTTAACGTTAATACCTTCTCTAACGTGTTCTATCTCTGAAACGTATCTGGAGATGGGTGTAGACCTCATCATATCGTCAATCTTATCCCTTAAATACTCCCTCAAAGGATTAAGTAGTGTCCGTATCTGAATTAAGGCCTCATAATAACCACTTTTAATTCTAGAACATTGCTGACATAAAACCTTATTAACTATTAAGTCTATGGAGTAGTCCTTAGATACCTCAACACCTAGTATAGACCCTCTAAAACGTGCTACTACTTTATTATCAACTATACTGACTTCTAAAGATGTTAACTTAAAATCTTTATGGAAGTTAGTACCTCTCAGTATTAAGTCTTTAATGAAGTCATGAAGGTCTACAGCCTCTAACCACTTATTACCGTATTTAACAGAACCGCAGATAGGACATATAACTAACTCAACGTTGTTAGGAGGCTTTATAGCTCTACCCTCATCAATAAAACACTTCACACATAACCTATCTATGATTAATTCAGGCTCTTCAACACCGCATTTCACACAAAACCTTCTCAAACAATCCCCCTAAATCTTAATAAAGTGTGCGTAGGGTACGTTATTAACTCTTAACACTGTTTCCGGATGTACGTAACCACTCTCGATTGCCTTACTAACTACGTTCTCACCTATTAATATAGCTGACATAACACTCTCTAAGTACTGAGGTAGTTCATCCACCTGGACTTTAAACCCCTTAAAGAAATCAACACTTACATCTAATATTATATCCCCCTCCTTCATCACCTTACCTATTAAGTCTTCATCACATGCTGCAAGTACTACAGGATTCCCTCCCTCGTAATGGATTTTAATGTAGATGTACATAGTATCTCAACACTAGACAGGCTTTACAGGTGTTTCAGCACCACATGCTAGACACGATATTATCCAAACCTTACCCTGTTTCTTAAGTATAGTATCGAAGGAGCCGCAGGTACTACATCTAACATAACTCATTAAGAATCTGTTAAATAATGTGTTAAGGGTTTGTGATGAGATCCTACTAAATATTGTTAAGTTATTAGAATCGTCTAAAGAACCCTTAGCAGCTAATTCCTTAAGTAAGTACCTCATAACGATCCTAGGCTCCCTCCTAATCCTATCACAAACTTCTTTAAAGTTCTTAATATGTGTGTGTAGCCCTACATGAACTACATCTAATTGTGGTAGCTCTATAGGTTGTGCAGGCCCTTTAGTAGGTAACCTACTGTAAAGTCTATCTAGTAGGTCTTCATATCTTAACACATCAGCTATACTCTCACCTAAGGATATTACGAATGCTAAACTTTTAAATTCATAGATAGTGTAGCAAAACTAGGTATTGATGAGAGTATATATAGAGACTTACGGATGTGCGTTAAATAAAGCTGATTCATCATTAATGAAGGCGTTACTGATTAGTAGGGGTCATGAAATCGTTGGAGAAGTTTCAGATGCTGATGTAGTGGTGGTTAATACATGTACAGTCCGTAGGGATAGTGAGGAGAGGATTTTAAAGAGGCTTAAGGAGTTAAGCAGGCTGAATAAGAAGTTAGTAATTACTGGATGTATGGTTGCTACACAACCATATACTTTGAAGCAGGTAGTCCCTACAGCATCATTGATATCACCTCAAAATATCGTTAGGATAGTAGATGCTGTAGAGTCTAACTCGATAGTTAACTTAATAATAGGTGTTAGAGATACTTCAAAACTAGTATGTAGTGTTGAGGGAGCCATAGCTTCAATACCTATAGCTGAGGGTTGCTTAGGTAATTGTTCATACTGTATAGTTAAGTTAGCACGTAGGAGGTTAGTAAGCTATAAACCTGAGTTAATAGTAGGTGTTGTTAGGGAGGTAGTAGGTAAGGGTGTTGTAGAGGTTGAGTTAACAGCTCAGGATACAGCATCTTACGGTCTAGACCTAGGAAATGTAAACCTACCTAAACTCCTTAGGATGATTATAGATAACGTCGATGGTAATTACATGATTAGAGTAGGTATGGCGAACCCTGATACCATAGAACCAATTCTTGATGAGTTAATTGAGGTTCTTAAAGAACCTAAGGTGTTTAAATACCTCCACATACCCCTCCAAAGCGGTGATGACAAGGTACTTAAGATAATGAATAGGAAGTACTCAGTAGACACGTTCGTAGGTATAGTTAGGGAGTTAAGGAGGAAGATACCTGGGGTATCAATAGCTACAGATGTAATAGTCGGGCATCCAGGTGAAGGTGATGAAGAATTCGAGAATACTGTTAAGGTGATTAATGAGGTACAACCAGATAAAGTACATATAGCACAGTATACTCCAAGACCTAGAACTGAGGCTTCAGCAATGCCTCAAGTAAGTGAGGGGGTTAAGAAGTTGAGGTCTTCCCAACTAACGAGGATTGTTGAGGAGGTAGGTATGAAGATAAATAAGGAGTATGTTGGGAGTTTAGCTAAGGTCTTAGTAGTAGCTAAAGGGTTTAGGAGGAATTCATTAATCTGTAGGACATATAATTATAAACCAGTAGTAATGCATGAAGACTTAAGAGTAGGTAGTAGTGTTGATGTAGTTATAACTGATGCAACGTACTATGATTTAAGAGGACGTCTGTACAGTATATAAACTGATGTTACTGGTTGAGTTGGTCATCCTCTCTTCTTAGAGATTAGGTATACGGCTATTATAGGTAAGACTACTGTAGCGTCAGAGTATACTACTACATGCTTACCTGAGGTGCTTATCTTACCCCAACTAATAGCTTCTTTAGTCCTAGCACCGCTTAAACTCCCATCCCACTCATTAGCAGTAGTTATATATACTGCATAGTCTAAGCCATCCTTAAATTGATTCCACCATAGTGTGTGATGCTTACTTATACCACCACCAATTATTAACGCACCTGACTTCTTAGAACTAAATACTAGATCTGATAACTCCTTCATATCCTTAAACAGGTCTAATCTGAAGCCGTAGAACTGTGACTGTATGAAGAGGGCTGTCCCGAAAGCACCGTCAACTATACCTGGGACATATACTGGGACGTTATGTCTGGAGGCATTGTAGAGTATTGACTTCCTATCATTAAGTCTCAAACCTACCTCACGGAGTAATTCCCTAACACCCCATACATTCTTCATCCTCACTAAATCACTTATTAAACCCTTAACAAAATCTTCTATCAACTTACCGTAATGGTTTTGATGTACTACTATATTCCCTATTCTATGGTAGCCTAACTCCCTCAACTTACTATCATCAACATCGAATGAACTCTTTAAGTACTTACCCCCTAAAGACTTAGCTATATCATGGTCTACAGTACCGCATGTAGTTATTACAACATTAAATACTTCCTCAGAAATTAACTGAGCTATTAAACCCCTCAAACCTGTAGAGACTAAATTACCTGTAAATGATAAGAATCTTAAGTCAGTATTGTATAACATCTCATCTAGGATTTTGATAGCTTCGTAAAGGTGTCCTGCAACGAACCCGTGGACTCTTCCGTAAATTTCTATGAGTTCTTTAACGCTTAACTCAGGACTTACTTCAACATCTACAACCTCCTCTAAATTCATTAACTACCACCGAAATACTTAACTATGTTATCTACTTCAACATCTTCTTGACGTCTATTTAATAAGTCTTTAACACTTACCTTACCAGTACTGACTTCTTTCTCACCGATAACGACGACATATCTATAACCTTTCCTACTGGCTACACCTAAAAGATCTCCTAACCTGCCCTTACTAACGAATCTTACGTTAGTGATGTAGTTAAGACTTCTTAAGGAGGTTGCAACTTTATCAACATATACGTAATCATTGACTAAGGATATGATCATGACTTTAACATCGTTTAATAAGTTCTCAGTAAGACCTAAGTTCTTCAGAGCTAGGTAAGTCCTCTCAACACCTAACGCAAACCCTGTAGCAGGTGTTGGAGGACCTCCATAAAGTTCAACCAACTTATCATACCTACCACCACCACCGATACTTATGTTTAAATTCGGTACGGTGATCTCGAATATCAGTCCTGTATAATATGCTAAACCCCTAGCAAAACTTAAGTCTATTAATACCTTATTAATACCTAACCTCTTAATTATTGATGTAACCTCATATAACCTCCTAACCCTCTCACTAATACCTTCAGGTAGGTTAATACTGGATGACTTAACAATTAAGTCCTCAGGTTCTTCAGTCTTAATACTGGTTAACTCATTAAATAATCCTAAATCAGCTTTAGTATTATTACGGATTAATGAAGTCGCATTATCGAATAATCCCTTATCCATGTAATGGAGTATTAAGTCTTGGGTATCTTCATTAATACCCCATAAGTTAAATAAACCTCTTAGAATACCTACGTCATTAATCTTGATTAAGTATTCCTTTAAGCCTAAGGACCTGTAGTAATCTCTCAATATCAGAAATAACTCTATATCTGAGTAGATACTATCATCACCTATTAATTCAACACCTACTTGGGTGAACTCTCTATACCTACCTAGTTGAGGTTCTTCATATCTAAATGCGTTACCTACGTAGAATAACTTTATGGGCTTCACCTCAGCTAGTAGGGACCTTATGTATATCCTAACAACACTAGCCGTTAATTCAGGTCTTAAACATACTTCCCTACCTGCCTTATCCTTAAAGACATACATAGACCTACTTATCTCAGGACCTGACTTAGTAGCGAATAACTCAAATAACTCTATAGTTGGTGGTATGACTTCTTGATACCCGTAAGACCTAACAACACTTACGAACTTATTTACTAATACTCTGAAAACCTCTGACTCAGGCGGTAGTACATCTCTTAAACCCCTAACTGGTTCTACCTTAATCCTCATTAAACAATCACCTCCTTCAACTCATGAGCTCTCACGTTAAGTAATTCATAGTAAGTGACGTCTCCGTGAGCGTCGACAACAGCTATTAAGGGTTGATAACCTTTCGATAGAGCTGATGAGACCCAACCGACTAAGTCGTTAGGTGTTATTGGTGAGTTCTCCTCACACACATAGACTAAGTACTTACCGTTGTATTCGTAGATTAATGAGTTATCTGAGAAACCAGCTCTAGCCTTCCTACCCCTCTCCCTCAAATCATGTAGGACTACAAACTTAATCCAGTCGTTAGGGCTTTTAGAATATCTAGTGAAGAGGTCATCAAGTGATAATTCCTCAGAATCAATCATTAACTTACCTAAACCCTTATAGATTATGTAGGCAACCTCCGAGATATCCAATACTACACTACCTAATGATTTAACGTAATTACCTATATTAAGCTCCTTAACCTCACTAAACCCACTACTAACCACGAATTTACCGTCTTTAATCGTAATTACAATCATCACTAAACTACCTAATTGAGGTTGTTTTTAAACTTATAACTGTGTATTCTACCCTCATAACTAGGTATTACTATGGAGGTTAAGACTATTGAATGGCTTGGTGATAGGGTTAGATGGTTAAACACTATGTTACTACCGCATGAGGAGGTTTACGTTGAGAGTGATGATTATGAGAGACTTGCAGTCGCTATTGAGAGGATGGAGATTAGAGGAGCCCCAGCCATAGGGGTTGCTGCAGCATTCGGTATAGCTCTAGCAGCACGTAAATTCAGTGGTAATAACTTAGACGAGTTTAAGACCTACATATCTAAAGTTATAAGTAGGTTTAGTAGGACTAGACCTACAGCTGTTAACTTATTCTGGGCTTTAGATAGGATTAAGAAGTTAGTTGATAACTACTTAGGTAGTGTTGAAGGGCTTAAGGAGGTTATAGTTAATGAGGCTATTAGAATATATAATGAGGATTTAGAAGTTAATAAGAGGATAGGGCTTAACGGTCTCAGATTAATTGAGGATGGTGATGTCGTATTAACTCATTGTAATGCTGGTGCTTTAGCAACTGCTGGGTACGGTACAGCCTTAAGTATTATTAGAGCTGCATGGTATTCAGGTAAGAAGATTAAAGTCATAGCTACTGAGACTCGACCAGTACTCCAGGGTGCGAGGTTAACTGTTTGGGAGTTAAGTAAGGAGGGGATCCCTGTTAAGTTAATTACTGATAACATGGTTGGCTACGTCATGAGTAAGGGTTTAGTAGATAAGGTGATCGTAGGTGCTGATAGGATCTTAACTTCAGGTCATGTAATTAATAAAATAGGTACGTATACGATAGCTGTAGTAGCCGATCGACATAAAATACCTTTCTACGTAGCAGCACCTACATCTACCATAGATACTAAGACCGTCATTGACGACGTAGTTATTGAGGAGAGAGACCCTAATGAAGTAAGGTATGTATTAGGTAAGGTGTTAATCACATTACCTAATGTAGAAGTTATGAATCCAGCATTCGATATAACACCACCGGAACTAGTATCAGCTGTAATCACTGAGGTAGGAATTGCTGAGAAACCAATTAATGAAAACCTACGTAAACTACTTACTAACACACCTACTTAAGGCGTGTAGTGATGAGTGGATTACTCGTAGCTATAGTAAGTGGTGGTATTGATAGTATCTCCTACCTAGCTCAATGGTTAGTTAAAGGGTATAACGCACATGTACTTACATTCAATTACGGTCAGAAGGGTGTTAAGGAAGTAAGTATAGCTAAGTACTTAGTTGATGAGATTAATAAGTTAGGTATTGATGGTAAGGTCTTAGAGTTTAAAGTTATAGATATATCATTCATGAGGGATTTATGGAGAGGTCTTCAGTTAACTGATGAGTCAGTAAGTGTTAGCTCAGACTACGAACCCACAGTAGTTGTACCGATTAGGAATGTAGTCTTACTTTCAATAGCTACAGCATATGCTTATACGGTCGGTGCTGAATATGTGATCTACGGTGCTCACTATGACGACGTCGAACCTAGAGTAGATACGGGGGAGCCTAAATACCCTGACTGCTCACCAGAGTGTATTGAGGCTTTACAGACAGCCTTAAGGATATGTCACTTCAGGGGTAGTAGGAAGGTTGAGATATGGAGTCCAAGTCGTGAGGGTTTGAAGAAGTATGAGAATTTAAGAAGAGGTTATAGGGTCTTAGGTAAACTTATATACAGTACTTGGAGTTGTTATTTAAGTGGTACGTACCACTGCGGTAGGTGTGAAAGCTGTTTGAATAGACATAGAGCGTTTATTCAGGCCGGTATTCCTGACTGTACTGTCTATGAATCATATCCTAAGCTAACACCTGAAGATGATTACGTTAGAGTTGGTGATGCTTACATAAGTCGAAAATGTTTAGACTACAGTAGGTGATTAAGGAGGTAAAAAGGAATAATAAGCTATTCCACTAATATCCACCGGAGTTTCCAGTGAGTATATCTACGTATGTTAAAGCTATAGATGAGGTCTTAAAGATTAAAGATGAGGTTAGAGAGTTGGTTATTAGAGCTACTAGAGACATAGTACGTGAGTCGGGCTTGGTCATCACATACGTACATACTGGTAGGCTTGATGAGGCTGAGGAATTACTACGTAAATTAAAGCTTAAGATAGATGAACTAGATAGTAAGCTCAGTCTACATCCAGAACTTAAGTATTCAAACCTTTACTTAACAGCTCTTTCAGAGTATGTAGAAGCCCTACAGTTCTTAAATATAGTTAAGTTTAGATGTCTTAAATCCCCTGAGGAGGTAGGGGTCCACTACATACCATACCTCCAAGGTATTCTAGACTTAATCGGGGAGATTAAAAGGTATATACTGAATTTAATCAGGTTAAATAATATCTCAGAGGCTTGGGTATACTTCAACATAGCTAACGAGATATATGAAGGGGTTAGAGGTCTAGACTATCCTGACGCGTTAATACCAGGTATTAGGCATAAAGTCGATGTAGCTAGGAAGTTATTAGAGGACTTAAGGGAGTTTCTGATTGATATGGAATCACGTATTAAATTAATAGAATTTTTAAGGAGTTCATAGCGATATCAGGTATTATTGACGTGAACTCAAGTTAATAACCGTTATGGAAGTCTATAACACATTAATTACTTCTGTCCTGTTTTAATTCCCTCACAGCGATTAGTAGCTTTATACATTCCATGAAGAAGCATAACTGATCGATTACATCAACTTTAAACCCCTTACCTCTTAAATGTTCTACAACCTTCTCAATATTAGATAGTGTTGAAGATATGAAGTAGATCATACCATCATCTCTTAAAATATCCTCAACACCTTCAATCATTTTTAGAAGCACTTCAACACCTTCATCACCTCCAGACCACGTCCTCCCTAACCAATCATTAAATTCTTTAACTGGTAGGTATGGAGGGTTTACGAATACGGCGTTGAAACTCTTACTAGGTCTTAACATTTTCAGACCATCTCCTTGGATTATATGGACGTACTCATTATAGAGGTTATTAGTAATTAAAGTTTCTTTAGTACTTAATACAGCATAAGGACTTAAATCTATAGATAAAACTTCATTCCCTACACTAACCAACTTAGCTGTTAAGTAACCAGAACCACAACCTAAATCTACAACCCTACCTAAATACGTACATCTCGATGCTAGTAGATATGAATCATGTGATGGGTCGTAGGTATATCCTATAACAACTACATTTAAGTTATCAATGCTTCTACAGGTTCTCTCATTGTTCAAAACCTTATATGAAGTAAGTAAGTTGTTATCTATGAACATCACCGTAGATGTTAAATATATTGTTAGGTCCCGCCGGGGGGATTCGAACCCCCGACCACCCGGTAACCACGCCCTCACACTACAGCCGGGCGCTCTACCGCTGAGCTACGGCGGGTTAAGATTCCAAGAATTATTAACTCCTAAACAACTTATAAATTTTCCTCAGGTAATGCATTTCTGAGATATTGCATATTAATCGGTGACCATTATTCTCTAACATGAAGAAGGCATACCATCTAATGGACGGTAAAGCACTTAAATATTGTCTGATAAGTTTAGATGAGGGTGTTAATAATTTTTAAGAGGAAAGCCGATAGTAGGTATGACCTTGTTAGACTGTTATATTATCTTAAGCTATGTCATGGTAGGGTAAGCTACTTATTGAGTAAGGTTGAGTCTAAGATTGAGGGTATTAAGGATAAAGTGAATTATCTAGGTATTGAAGGTAGTGATGGTAGGAGATTACTTAAGGAAGTAGACAGTTTAGTTAATCTAGCTAAGTCATTAGCTAAGATGTCTGCAATCCTTGAAGTACTCATTACTAGGGTTGAAACTTTAACAATTATCAACTTAACAGTTAAGGATTTAACAACTATTAAGGAGGTGGTTAAGGAGTTAAGGAATTACGCACAGAATATACCTGAGATATCCATAATTGTTGAGGATATTGAGGATAAAGTTAATGATTTAATACATGAGACTAGAGGTACTTTCAGAGATTCAGAGGTCAATATAGTAGCTGTTAACGATGCTAAAAATATCATTAGGGAGGCTGAATTAATAGCTGAGGAAAAACTTAAGAGTTTAAGTGGTTATCCAATTAAGACTTAAGTATATACTTACCATTCATAAACGTTAAGAAGTTGATGGACTGTAGCATCTCTAAGGCATCCTTATAATATTCTAAGCCTACATCAATACCGTAATACTCCTTAAACTTACTTATGATTTCATCTAATGTCCATTCCTTCTTATTAACACCTTCTTCAGACAGCATCCTCTTAATGAATTGTGTAGTATCTTCAAGTCTAGTCCACGGGTATTGGAACCATACCCACTCTTTAACTTCTATTAAGTAGTAATCAGGTTTTAACTTAGCTACTGGGGAAATCCACTGCAACGTAGCTATTTTAACTTCCTCAGGCCTCCACTCATTCTTGATGAAGTTCCTAGCAAGTATTAAAGACTCACCAGTATCTACAATATCATCAACTATTAACACCTTCATACCGCTTAAATCAACAACATACTTAAACTTAATTAATGCTTTCTCAGCAACCTTAGCAGCCTCAGTCCAATGCTGACTCTGTAGTGATAGTAGGTTCTCAACACCTAAGAAGTCACATAGAAGCCTCGCAGGTACGTAACCACCTCTAGCGATAGCCACTATAACATCAGGTTTAAACCCTGAATTTTTAATGATTCTAGCAAGACCTCGAGACCACTCAACGATTTCCTCCCATGAAACTAATTTAACAGGGACTTTAGGCAGTGTAATCCCTTACTATACGTATTGTAAAAGTTCATAAATCTTACTACTCCGTAATTCCACAGTATTTATTCAAGATAATGTAATTACGGTATGTTAGGGGTTTAGGTCTTAGGTTTAGTGATTGATGATACCTCCACTACCTATAAATCCTTCCTTTAAATCCTTAACTAAACTATCAATTATTGATTCAGCTTCCTCCTTAGACTTACTTGAAACACATACATATACCGTTAATACTGGTTTACCTAGTTCAGTACCCTTAGGCTGTGTTTTTACGTATACGTTAGGGTACTTCCTAAGTAATTTATTAACTACTTCAGCAGCTGATGATTCCGGTAGGTTCCTCACCTCAAACTCACGTTCTGCGAAGAAGATCTTAGGCCCTATAGACTTAAGTAGGGGTTCTACATAACCTTCAAACATAACCTCCATCTCCTTAGGAACACCAGGTAATGCTATTATAACCTTATCATCAATTTCTAAATGTATACCTGGTGCAGTACCTACAGGATTAGGTATTGGTTTAGCACCTTTAGGTAGTATAGCCATCTTAACCCTCTCCTTAGTTAGTGGCAGGCCTAAGGACTCATACTTCCTCTTAACCATCTCAAGAGCTTCACTATTTAATTCTAGTTGAAGTCCTAAAGCATTAGCTAGAGCTTCTGAGGTTCTATCATCGTATGTAGGTCCTAAACCACCAGTAGTTATAATCACTTTAGAGTCAGGTAGTACGTACCTTAAGAACTTAGAGATCAGGTCTACATCATCTATCAACGATATATTACCGAGGACTTCATAACCTAATAACACTAGTTTCCTCCCTAGGAATGCTGAGTTAGTGTTGATTACCCTCCCATGAACTACCTCATTACCTATAGTAAATACCCATGCAGTATATTCACCCACCACTCAACACCTTAATCACATATGCTAACCTCTGTATTATAGTTAACGTATTAAGTATTACCATTAGGGTAAGTAAGTAGTCACCAACTACCTTACTAAATACTATGGACGTCACTGATATAACTAACATCATAACCACCCTCTCACCTCTTTCTAAAACCCCTATACCTTCAAGACTAACACCTAAAGACTCAGCTCTACACCTAATGTAGCTAATTAGTAATGATGTAGGTATAGCGATTAGTATTAACCGTATGTCAATACCTAAGTAGTTAAATGATATGAGGTATGAGATGTCTGAAATTCTATCAAGTACAGAGTCTAAGAAAGCACCTAGCTTACTGACTCTAGATGTTGCCCTAGCTACAGCACCATCTAACCAGTCAAGTAGTGATGAAGTAATTATTAATATAGGGATTAACCAGTAAAGACCTAAAGCACCTGATGGTATTGTAGCCAACGCTAACACAACAGCAAGGGATGTAAGCATGTTAGGGGTAATACCTAAACTACCTAAGAAGCTACCTAATCTCTCAGCCATAGGTGTCAAGACCTTCCTAAATCTATTCAACATACTTTAAACCACTAATGAATAGTGATTTAAGAACTAAAACACTTTAGGTAAATCATTAAGTATTTATACGGTTTCACATATAATTATGTTGAGTGAGGAGGAATCCGGGAACTGATTAAATGATGTATTAATTGCTGGCTGATGGTTTTGTAATAGGTATTAAAACTCTTCATAACTTACTTACCTTGGTGTGAGTGTGAGTGGTATTAAGAAGTTGATATTGGTTACAGCTGAGTACCACCCTCTCCATAAGTACTTCATGACATTAACTGATAGAGTTGTTAAGGAATTAGGTGTTGAGAAGGAGATTAAGTATGAAGATTACGTATTCTTAATAGAACATGGGGATACTGATGAATTAGGTATGGCTTGGCTCCCGCAACTACTTGCTGAGTTAGATGATGGTAGGATAGTGTTATTATTGTCTAAGGCACCATTCGACGCTCAGTTAAAACCTGATGTTGAGAAAGGTTATGAGGAGATAATGTCTAAGATTAAGAGCTTAATCGGCGGTAAAACATGAGTTCATCACAGTATAAGAGGGTTTTAGTGCCATACGTACCTACACCTGAGGTAGTTGTTGAGAGGATGCTTCAGATAGCTAATGTAGGTCAAGACGATATACTGTACGACCTTGGTTGTGGTGATGGTAGGATAGTTATACTAGCATTAACTAAGTTTAAAGTTAAGAAGGCTGTAGGTGTTGAGATAAGAGATGATCTAGTGAAGATAGCCCGTACAAAAATAGAAGAATTAAACTTGAATGATAGAGGATTTATAATCCATGATGATATGTTCGACGTTGATATATCTGAAGCAACTGTAGTAACACTTTTCCTACTAACCAGTGTTAATAGTATGTTAAAGCCTAAGCTTGAGAAGGAGTTGAGACCAGGTACTAGGGTAGTATCACATGAATTTGAAATACCTGGGTGGACACCAACTAGGGTTGAGGTATGTAGTGATGGTTATTTAAAGCATAAAATATACCTCTACATTAGGTGAAGGACTTGAGTAGTAAAGTCTTAGTATTAAGTATTGAGTATGGTAAGATCGTAGATTCTAAGATCTTAGATAAGGATTTAGAGGAAGTGGTTAAGAACGTGTTAATGGAGATACTGCCTAAGTGGTCCCCGAAGACTTCAGACTTAGTAGCTATGAAGCATGAACATGAGGTCGTATTCAAATTACCACTAAGTAAGGAGTTGTATGGGTTGTTATCAAAGTACGGGTTAAGTAGGAAGTCAGCATCTGAGGTTAGTGCTAGGATCCCGGTATACGTAGTAAGTTATGAGAATAGATGGGTTGATGATGATTTAATAGATGATAAGGTCTACATCATAGCACCATATATAAATGAGGAAGTTAAGAAGGAGATTGAATTACTAGCTACTGATTTAATCAGTAAGTCGGAAGAAGCTGAAGAGTTCTCGGAGGAGGAGTGATTAACCCTCATAGCGATTTCATAATGTTAATATTTTCTCGAGACTATATTCTTAAGTAGTATGGTTAAGTATATACTTATGAGTATAGCCCCTATACTACCTGAAGGTGAGGTATTAGCTAGTATAGCTATTACCAAACCTAAAACACCTGCTGTAGTACTTACGATTATACTTAGTATGTAGGTACATCTACTACTACTACATACCCTTGCAGCAGTTATAGCTGGAAGTAATATTAGGACATGCTGTAGGATGAATCCGGTAACCTTAATTAAAGCTACTGAGGAGATACCAAGTAGTAGGTAGAATAATAACTCATAGGCTAACCCATACCCCCTACTAAGTTTTAGGAAGTCTAGATCTACGCCTGAGTATATGTGGTACTTAATAGTGGTTAATGTGATTACTTCAGTTAATAACGCTACTATAGCTACAGCTAATACATCCATCCAAGTAGTCAGTAACGGGTCACCTAATATAATACTCCATAAGCTGTAGGTGAGCTTATAATTAGTTAATACGTAATTCATTAGTAAGACACTTAATGATGCTGTAGATGCTACATATAGAGACGTTATTATATCAGCATTTACCCCCCTATAAATTAAGTAACCTACTACGATTAACAGGCTACAACCAATTACTGTAGCCCACAGATAATCGTTAAGCAAACCTAACGTATTACTAGTAATAACAGCTAATATCACTGCTAGTAATGCTGAGTGAGGTGTTACTGATGCTAGGAAGTAAAGCCTCTTAGCAGATACTAAAGCACTTAAGTTACCGTATGTTAATGAAGTAAGTATTATTAGTATTAACCACCTCACCTGTAGAGGTAGTTGACTCACCTCCAACGTGAAATACCTCTCAAAACAATTGCTAAGATCATTACCAATACTATTATAGAGATTACTAATATGTACTGCTGATAATAATCTATAACTTGGTAACCCTCCTTAGAGATATTACTTAACTGTTTAATCACACTCTCAACCTTAGTTAACGTATCCCCAGGTGATATAGGTGATGGTATGTTAAGTATAGGGATTGAGTACTTCAACGCTAAATCCCTTAAAACATCATCAGCAGCAGACCCCTCACTAGTAATGACAACTAAATCTACAGATTTAGTACTTAGTAGTTTCTCCACTTGATTAACATCATTAGGTGTAGGTGGTACTTCATGATCTACAACTAAATACTTTATCACCTTAATACCTAAGCCTTCAACAACGTATTGAGTTAGTGGTGTACTACCAACAGCTACTAAGTTAATATGGGTAGTGAAGTTCTTCAACCTCTCAACAGTATTACTGATGTTTCTAAGCCTCTCAGAGTGTACAGATCTACACTCAGGCCTTAAGGTAGTAAGTTCTTCAGAGATCGTACGCATAAGTATTAAGTAGTTGTTTATGTCGTAAGTAATAGCGTGATAATTAATAATATTTGTACCAGCTATGTAACGTAGTTCTATACCCTGTATCTTAGGAATTTCTATAAGTTTAGCCCTCACCTCCCCATCACGAATTAGCTCTGAAATTCTAGCCTCGAAGTGAGTATGCGCTGTTGAGATTATGATGTCGGCGTGTTTAAGTAGCTCAACATCTTTAGGTGTTAACATATAGTCGTGAGGGTCAACTCCTGGAGGAACTAATGAGTAAACCTCATCACCCTCACATAACAGGTTCTTCACATCATCAGCTAGGTATTGGAAAGTAGTGACTACTTTAATACCACCTACTTCAGCATGTAAGTTAGTAGTTAATATCATCGTCATCAGAAGTAGTGGTAACCACTTACTAATCATGTCATTACCTCTCATATCATACGTGCACAAACTTTATAAGTTTTAAAGTTGGATGTGCACATAGGTAGTATAGGATGTTAGTAGTTAAGGACTTAAGCATAGGGTATGATAGACCGTTGATAAAGGGTATACAGCTCGAGTTAACTTCACCTGGCTTAACTCAAGTGATAGGTCCTAACGGTGTTGGTAAGACAACTTTACTGAAGACTTTATCAGGGTTGTTAAAACCTTTAGAAGGTAGGGTATTCATTGAAGGTATCGACGTGACTGGGAACCCTAAATTAGCTGGTAAGTATATAAGCTTTACACCACAACTCACAAATAATCAAGTAAATGATTATCCTATAACTGTGTGGGAGTTTCTAAATTATGGTTTAGAATTAAGAGGTATTAAATCATCTCGTGATGAAGTTATTGAAGTTCTTGACATAGTAGGTATAGATAAGAAGTTTTGGGATGTAGATGTTCGTAAGTTATCCGGAGGTTATAGACAGAGGGTAAACATTGCTAGAGCTTTATTAAGTAGGAGTCCTATACTAGTACTTGATGAACCATTCTCAAACGTTGATATGGTTAGTAGGTCTCATATAGCTAAGGTATTATTAAAGCTTTCTAAGGAGAAGTTAATTATAGTATCTATGCATGACCCAACATTATTACTAGAAGGTACTACCAACATTATTATTTTAGGGTATGGTAAGTATGCGTTCGGAGACCCCCTAAAGATACTAAACCTCGACATCCTTAAGCAATTCTACGGGGATTCAGTAATAGTTGTTGATAGATGTAAACATATAATAGATGTACATTAAACTCAACAACTGAAGAAGTTATCTGGGATTGATAAGTCAGTATCATATCCTATACTGTCCTTACGACCTATTAAGTATGACCTGGATAACTTACTTAACGTTATAATCTTCGGAGTCCTTCTCGATGTTATACCCTCTGTATTACGGCTTAGACCTCCTGTTATGATAGGTATTAAGACCTTACTAACTAATACCTCACTTACTGGACATACCTCTAAACATACCCCGCAACTCAAGCATTTAGTATTATTTATTGTCGGCTTACCATTAACTAACTCTATAGCCTTACTAGGACACCATAAACTACAGGCTCCACATCTAACACATTTCAACCATCTTATAATCACCTTAACTACCTTACTCATCAAGTCTAATGCATTAACCTTCAATACATTCCTGATAGAGACTTCAAGGGTATTACGTGATAATTTAATTACGTAATCATCGGAATGTAGTTCTAGAAGATCTCCATTCTTAACTACTGATAACCTCCCTAAAAGCCCTAACTGATTAATTAAGCTCTCATGAGGTATGACTACATTGAAAACTAGTTTAGAGTGATTTACCTTTAACTCCTTACTTAGTATTGAGATGCCTAACCTACGTTCGTACTCTGAGACCCAATCACTTCTGAAACCCTTACCTAAGCATTTAATTTCAACCCTCCTCCTACCACTTGCTAAGGGATTAAGCCATCTCCATAGTGAATACCTAACCCAACTTTCTGGGAGGTTTAACTTCCTCGCCCACCGAGTTAATAGTTCCTCCCATAAACTCCATAACGAAGGATAGTACTTCCCAACCATGTAATATTCAGCTATATTAGCTGCTGGACATAAGTAACATCCAAGCCTATCAAAACCACGTTCATATAACGGGTTATACTTTAGCTTATTAGATATTATGTAAGCCCATACAGCTATTTGCGGCCATTCCTGAATTAAGGTGATGTTCAATATATGTGATATCCACCTATTCCTCCAAACCCTACCACTAAGAGCTCTATCTATGGATTCAAACCCTCTCTGACCGATTATGTTGAGAGCACCTTGAGGGAACATACCCTTATATAGTTTTGCCAACGGTATTAACTTTATCAACTTACAACACCACCTAAAGTCCTTAGCAGGTGGTCCGAAAATATCTAAATAATCCCAGAATGTCTTATCAGGTCTAGCTTCATGGAGTTCAAGCCCGTAATAGTTGGAAACCATAACTACATTATCTAACGTCTCAGGTAGTTCTAAGCCGGTGTCGTTGAAGACTACCTTAGGTTCTAACCCAGCTCTTAACGCTAAGTCTAAGGCTACTAAACTATCCTTCCCTCCAGAATATGATATAGTAGTTGGTAACCTAACTTTAGAATTCATAACATATGCATGTTTAATACCTCGTGATGTTAAGATCCTCAGTATTAGGTCGTTAGACCTTATGAAGTCCTGTAGTGAGTTAGGCTTACTAATAACTTCAGTGTTTATGTTCTTACTGAATATAGTCTGTACACGTACTTTACCGCTACGTACAACACCGATCCCTAAGACATCACCATTTCTATCAATGATAACGTACTGAGTATCTTCTAAGTCGTTAGAGTCTCTAATCACCTCCAACGGTTTAACCCTATCAACAACTACCGACTTAACTAAACCTATGTCCACAGCTACTTCAGCACTATACCTACTTAACCTCCACCTCCACTTAAGCCTCAACGGGTCGAAGAAGTACCTACCAACTACTACCCCACCAACTATGACTTCCTTCATATCATCATAGTGAGGGACTTTATTAACGAGTACTAAACCTCTATCAATACCTAATAAATTCATTAACGAGTAATCTCCAAATTCATTCTTAATGGATTCCTTAATAATCTCAACATCACCACTAAATACAGGTCTCACATCTCCTGGAGGATTTACCTTAACTTCAAAACCTTTAGAACCACATCTACTACAATAGTCCTGAATAAGGGGTACGTTACAGCTAGGACACCATCTTAACCTAACTTGGATAGGCCATCTAAACCTCACTTTAGGTATCCGTATCTAAGTTTCGTTATTTAGTAAATAAAATTAGGTCTTGGTATTAGGTTTAAGGGATTAATCACTTAACTTTATGAACTTCTCAAGAACTGGTATGACCTCACTAATACCTAGGTTGTGTAGTGTTGACTTCTTAGGGATTCCCCTAGCATCCCAACCCCTTAACTCGTAATACCAATTAAGCATTTGCTTATACCCATCAATACTTAACTTACTACCTGCTAATGAGCCCTTAGTTAGTGGTTCCTCAAACCATCTAGCTGGTGGGGTATCCATCAACGTACTCCATCCCCTACCCTCAGCCATGTACTCCCTCACCCAGAACGACCTAATGAGGGTGTAGATTCTGTTAGCTACTACGTATATATCATCCCAACTGTACTTAACTCCGGTGGCTAAGTATATGAATTTAAGGTAGTATTCTAGGTCTAATGAGGTCTCAAGCCATGGGAACCTACAAGTAGTTAATGACTCGAATAAACCTCCTCTGATATTCTGCATCCATATTAGACGTTCAACCTTCTCCCTACTGTATAAGTCCCTCCCCATCTTTATCTCAGTTGCTATAAACCAAGCATCTTTATGATGTGCACCTATAGGTGATGTCCCATAAGCTAACGCCATACCCGGAGCTGCGTGGCAATCATATGCTGAGATCTCGAGACCCTTCACATGCATAGCATACCTACTCACATCACCACCAAGCTTATATGCTATATACCTGACCCCCTCAGCTAGTAGGTTGCCTAAACCCCTCCTATACGTTATATCCTCTATTAACTCCTTAAACCTCTTATAATCCCCCCACTCTACGGTATCGTTTATGACTTTCCTCTCACTTAATTCTGCAGTAAGTCCTAAGACATTACCTAAGCTTATAGTATCGAGTCCGTAAAGGTCTGCTTTAAGGTTCAAATCTGAAACCTTATGTAGGTCTCCTAGACCTATATTAGAACCCAACATAGCTACATTCTCATAATCAAGTTCAGCCTCACCTACAACACCCTCAACCTCATACCTAACTATATTACCGCAAGGTATTTCACAGTAGGGACATCCCTTCTGCCTAACTTTAATCGTTTCCATAAAGTTACCACTTATCTTACTAGCGTCGTCGAAGATACCCTCTCTAAAGTTATGAGTTGGTAGGCAACTATTGGTATTAGCCCATTCGATAGTTGACATCGTACCTTGTCTTAACCAGAAGCTGTAGTTAGGGTCTTTCTTAATATGGTCATAAGCTTCATTACTGAGTTTCAAGAATTCATTCTTATCATGGAGTGGTATGTCTTGATTACCTCTGATCACTATAGCTTTTAACTTCTTAGAACCCATAACAGCTCCGATACCAGGCCTACCACCAGACCTACCGAACTCACATATAATCGTTGAGAACTTAACTAAGTTCTCACCTGCAGGGCCTATACTGAGTACAGCGGCATCACTACCGTAAGTTTTAAGTAACCTCATCTCTGTTTCTAATGTTGTAAGACCCCATAACTCATCAGCATTAACTAGTTCTGCCTTACCATCCTCTATATACAGTAGGGTAGGCCTCCTAGCACTCCCTTCAACAACTAAAGCATCGAATCCACTCCTCCTTAAATTTACGGCTACCTTAGTACCTATATTACCATCACCGTAGCCGTGTGTTAGAGGTGATTTAGAAGCTACTACTAATTTCCCAGAACTAGGTATCGGTAATCCTGTTAGGGGTCCTGCACTAATTACGAGCTTGTTTAGAGGTGAGAGGGGATCTACACCAGGTTCTAACTCCCTCCATAATATATATACTGCAAGTCCTCTACCACCTAAGAACTTCAGAAGTATATTCTTATCAATCTCCTCAACACGTACTTTACCAGAACTTAAGTCTACCCTCAACAGCTTACCATTCCATCCGAACATAGATATACCGTAACATATTGACGTTAAAATTATATAAACGTTAATAAAATCCATCCTTAACGTCAAGTTATTTCAGACTTAATTCCTGTCTAAACGTTTTTAATCATGGTTGAAAAGTTGATCATCTCTTTAACAGTTGATGAAGGTAAGGTGATTAGGGTTTCAGGACCTGCTAGTATTGAAGTATTGAGTGGTGAGGTATTAGTTGCAGGTGCTGTATTCCAACCAAGTAGTAAGTTAGTGATTAGTAGATACAGGAGTTACGGTGTTAAGGCATTGAAACGTAGTGAGTTGAAGGTTGTTTTAGGTGATGGAGGTTCTCTAGATGAGCCTCAGCAAGGTGAGGAAGTCATAGATTCATGGATTAAACTATGTGAGGAGTTAATTAACTTACGTACTGACCTACGTATTATAATAATAGGGCCTCCAGAAGCTGGTAAGACATCATTAACAGCATTCATAGCTAATCAACTACTTCAGAAGGATCGTGAGGTATATATAGTGGATGCTGATATAGGTCAGGAGGATATAGCTATCCCATGTACTATCGGTGTAGCTAAGCCTAAGGATAAGTTTATATGGTTGAGGGAGTTACAACCGTTGATGATGAGGTTCGTCGGGTGTAACTCACCTCAGTACTGTCTAGCTCAGTTCATCACAGCCTTCCAAGAAGTTATTAATGATGTATGTAGGCCTGGGATTGACTTGATAGTGAATACTGACGGTTGGGTAACAGGTTATAATGCGTTAGAACTTAAGCAGTTAATGATTAGGATGTTAAGACCTACACATGTATTAATACTTGATGAGGAGTTATTCAACTACTTTAGAAATTCTTTCAAGGGTTACGGGTTTGAGGTCTTACTAATTCCTAGACCGAAGTTTATTAAGGAGAGGAGTAGAGAGGATAGACGTTACTTAAGGCATCACTCATATCTAAAACTATTTAGTAATGTGAGGAGGGTTGAGTTAGATATTAATAAGTTAGTACTCATTAATTCTCTAGTTCTTACCGGTAAGGAGTTAAGTATTGATGAGTTAAGTAACTATGTTAAAATACCTGATAACTTACGTAGTGGTGTGATTTACGCATCAGTACTTGCTAATACTGTAAACATAGTTCTTAGGAAGGGCTTACGTTTAAGTAATGAGGAGGTAGTAGGTGGTGAGGGTTTAGAATTGAATATAGTTAATGAAGGTGATGAGAAGGGGTTGTTAGTAGGTGTGTTAGACCGTAACTTAAGGACTGCATCAGTAGGTATTGTAGAACGTGTTGATTATTTAAATAAACGTATTTACGTCTTAACTCCTTGGGGTGATGAGATTTTAGGACTTATAATAGGTAGGATAAAATTGAATGAGAAGTATGAGGAGGTTGGTAGGGTGGTTAAATGTATACTCTAGCATCATTCCTCAAGTTACTTGAGGATGACGGGTTATTAATTAAGATTAACTCTGTATTAGAACCCTATTTAGAACCTACGAGAGAGTTGATGAAGTCGGACGTAGATGGTACTACGATATTGTTTAAGGTTAGGGATAGTGATTTATTATGTGTTGGTAATGTAGTCAATACTAGAGGTAAGCTTTATAGGGCTTTAGGTGTGTTAAGTGATGAGAGTGCTTACACTAAGTTACTAAATGCTCTAAATAGTAAACCTGAACTCAATTATGTTGATGAGTTTAAGGATCTCTTCACATACATCAATTACGGTTTAGATAAGCTTCCATTCATAAAGTTCTTCGAGAATGATGGGGGGATGTACGTTACCTCATCTATAGTCATAGCCAGAACTCCTGATGTTGAAGGGTTTAACGCATCTGTGCATAGGTTAATGTTTATAGATAGGGAGAGAGTGGCTGTACGTATAGTACCAAGGCATCTGTATAGAATTGTAAGTCTTAATTCTAAGGTTGGTAAGGATACACCAGTAGCTATAGTTGTAGGTGTACATCCCGCCCTAATGCTCTTAGCTTCTTCCTCACCACCATACGGTATATTCGAGTTAGGGCTTGCTAAGGAGTTATTAGGTAGTAGTATTCGGTTTTGTAGGACTCCTAAATACGACTTACCAGTTCCATGTGATTCAGCCTTAGTTATGGAGGGTAGGATAACTAATGAATACGTAAGTGAGGGACCGTTCCCAGACCTCCTAAACCTTTACGATAGGGTAAGACAACAACCAATAATACATGTAGAGTCTATATACTTAAACGTAAGTCGTGATGAGCAGTTATTCCATGTTATCTTACCTGGTGGTATGGAGCATAAGTTACTCATGGGTTTCCCTAGGGAGGCATCGATATGGGACGTTGTTAGGAAGGTAGTTCCTAAAGTCGTTAAGGTTAGGTTAACACCTGCAGGTGGTTGTTGGTTACATGCTGTGATATCCATTGAGAAGAACAGTGATGGTGATGCTAAGAACGCTATATTAGCTGCCTTCGCAGCACATCCAAGCTTAAAGCATGTAGTTGTTGTAGACCCAGATATAGACCCTGATAACCCAGTAGATGTTGAGTGGGCTATAGCTACTAGATTTCAAGCTGGTGAGGATTTAATCTTAATTAGAGGTGTTCGGGGGTCTACCTTAGACCCTAGCTCAGATGATGGAATAACAGATAAGTTAGGGATCGATGCTACAGCACCTCTTAATAAGTTGGAGTTGTTTAGGAGGGTTAGGACTTAGAGATGATTACTTATGTATCTAACTAATGTTGAGGAGAGGATGCTTAATGGTGAGTATGGTTATGCTAGGGCATTAGCTTTAAAGGTTATAGTTAGAGTTGGTGAGGCTTTAGGTGCTGAAGAACTAGTTGAGATTTCACACGCTCATATCTCAGGTATTTCCTACTTAAACATAGGTGATGCTGGTTTAGAATTTATTGAAGATATAGTTAACGCTGGAGGTACTGCATACGTATTCACTTCAGCTAACCCATACATGGTCTTATCAGATTTCTTAGGCAATAAACACGATGATAAAGTCATTAATAAGCAGTTAAGGATAGTTGATGCATTAAATAGGTTAGGGGTTAAGTTCTATACATGTGTACCGTATAACGTCAGACCTCCTAGATATGGTGAGCATTTAGCATGGGCTGAAAGTAATGCTGTACTTTATGCGAATAGTGTGTTAGGTGCTTTAAGTAATAAGGAGGGAGGTCCATTAGCACTCCTAGCAGCTATTACTGGGAGGACGTATAAGTCTGGAGCACATTTGAGGGATAATAGAGTACCTGAAGTACTATTTAATGTTAAGGTATCGGATGGTGTGGATCTAGGGTTTTTAGGATTAGTAATTGGTGAGTTAACAGGTAGTAAGGTTCCTTACATCTCTAACCTAAGGTTTAAATGTACTTACGAGTTAAAACAGTTTCTAGCATCTTTAGGTACTACGTCAAATACCCCTATGGCCGTTATTCAGGGAGTAACACCTGATTATAAGGAATTGATCAGAGGTGTTGAGTTTAAGGATGTTTATGATTTAGGTAGTGAGAGTATTAAGTCTTACGTTAAGGAGTTTAGAGAAAACGTACTTACTGGGAATGGACTCTACCTGATAGGTTGTCCTCACCTAAGTTTTAATGAGTTGGTAGAGGTTCTGAGGTATGCTGTAGGTGTTGTTGAGAAGGGAGGTAGTAGTATTGATGTTGGGGGTAGGGAGCTATGGGTAACTACTTATGAGGGTTTCATAAATGATGAGGTCGTTAAGTTGGTTAATAAGTTATTAAGGTATAATGTTAAGGTAGTTACTAACGGTTGTGCTGTCGTGTCTAGATTAGATAGTATTAAGGTTGATTACGTAGTTACTGACTCTGTTAAAGCATCTAGTTATATTAGTAGGCTTAGTAAGATACCTACATTAGTACTACCTAGGGTTGATGTATTGAATACATACTTTCTTAACAAAATTAATTATTAGATTAGTATAGAGTCTGAGCTATAATGTGTGTGGGGTTTAAACCTAGGTTTGAGGTGAGGGTCAGACCTGTAGTTAGTGGTGATGCTGAGGGTGAGGTGATCTTCGTTAATAAGTACATCTCGTTCTTAGGGGATTTAGATAGTGAGCGTGGTATCCTACACGGTCATGGATGTATTAGTGGTAAGTTAATGGTTTTCTTAGGTATGAAGGGTAGTACTGTAGGTCCCTACGTAATTTACTCACTATCTAAGAAATCACTTGCACCAAGTGGTATGATTGTTAAGGAGGTAGACCCCCTACTAATAACAGGTTGTGTACTATCGAATATACCGTTAGCTATAGCTGATGAATGGAGTAAGTTAAGTAATGTGTTGCAGAACTACTGTAGTGGTAGGGGATGTATTGGTAAGTTGTTATGTAGGGAGGGGTTACTCATCATTGAATAGTGGGGCCTTAATAGTTATTGAGGGTATTGACGGAGCTGGTAAGACTTCAGTATCTAAGGAGGTAGTATCTAAACTTAATGATTTAGGGATTAAGGCTGTATACACTTACGAACCATACACACCGTTCATAGTAGAGATCATGAGTAAGTATTGGGATGAGTTAGACCCGATAATGCAGACATTATTAATGACTGCTGACAGGTACTACCATATTAAGAATGTGATACTACCCTACATACAGCAAGGATTCACAGTAGTTAGTGATAGGTATTACTACTCAACACTAGCTTATCAAGGTGCTCAAGGAGTCGATATTAATTGGATATTAACTCTCAATAACTTCATTATTAAGCCTACAATAGCTATATACCTCGATGTCGAACCTACCGTAGGTCTAAGTAGGAAGAAATACTCTACTACAAAGATAAGACAATTAGAATCAGACTTAGAGTTAATCAGAAGAGCTAGAAATATATACTTAAATTTAGTAACACGTGGAGAACTCTTATTAGTAAACGCTATGACAGACTTTAAAGTAGTAGTTAATGAAGTTTTAGAAGCGATCCTTAAGCGTTTATCTAGACCTACCACGTCATAACGTAGATATACTTAAAGTTTAGGTCATTAACTTTTAGCATCATAGTACATCATCAGTTTAAAATATTTTAATTAATACCACCAAGGTTTACTGGTGGTTTACACGGTTATTAGAATACCTAAGGATAAGTTCACATATAGGTTCTCTAAAGACATACCTCCAGCTGCTTACGCTAAACCAGGTGATGTAGTTATGTTTGAAGTTATGGATAATTTAAGTGGACAGATAAAAAGTGAGGATATACCTCTTGAAGCTATAGATATAAGTAAGAGAAATCCATGTACAGGACCACTATATGTTGAAGGTGTTCAGCCAGGTGATACGTTAGTAGTTAGCATCCTCGATATAAGAATATCTAATAGAGGTTGGATCCGTGTGTTCCCTGGAGGTGGTGCTCTACATGATAAGGTCTTCGAACCTAAGATTAAGATAGTAAGTATTGAGGATGATTACGTCATCTTCGGTAACATTAAAATACCTATAAAACCTATGGTTGGTACGATAGGTGTTGCACCAGCAGGTGGTGAAATCCCTACAGTTATGTGTGGTCCTCACGGAGGTAATATGGATCTTAAGATAGTACGTAGGGGATGTAGGTTGTATTTCCCAGTATTTACTGATGGTGCGTTACTAGCTATGGGGGACCTACATGCAGTTCAATCAGATGGTGAATCAGGAATTACACCAGTAGAAGTTGAAGGTGAGGTAATGGTTATGGTAGATGTGATTAAGGGTAGGAGACCTACATACCCGGTAGTTGAGACTGAGGAGTACTACGCAATAGTAACTTCAGGTAAAGACTTAGATGAGGCGGTATATAAGGCTGTGGAAGAGTCTGTTAGAGTCTTAATGAAAACGTTTAACATAAGTTTCCAAGAAGCATATATGCTATCTAGCATACTTGTAGAGCTTAGAATAAATCAAGTAGTAAATCCGTTAAGAGGTGCTCGAGCAGAAATCTCCAAGAGTTATGTAGGTATTAAGGCTTTCCTTCACTAAGTTTGGAGATAGGGAGGTATGAGGTCTAAACTATAGACTGTTTCAGTTCTCATGATCATTTGTATTGTTCATATTTGTTGATGTCTAAGAGTAGAAAGGCTTATTAAGCTTTACTGTAATCAGAGTTCATGGATGAACTCTGTGAGCTAGGTGAGGGGGACTTTAAAGAGCTGTCTTCGGCGAGGGGAGTAGGGGATGAACCACTAGGTGACTAGTGGTAACCACTCCCGTAGTACGGGGACGGCCTCAGAGGGAACCGTTGAGAAGTAGATGGTGGGGAGCCTGAAAAACGATATGAAGAGCTATGAACCACCATCTACTGAGAAACGGTGGAGTCCTCACCTATAATATTTATAATCATCTCTGAGAGTTACGGTGCCTTTTTACTATGTTCTATTAGTATTTTTAACCTCCTAATCCTTTCTAGAACTTCAAGCCAGGTATTCAGTAATTTAATATCCCTCTCATCTTTAATGTCTGAGTTCCCTTCTTCCAACTCCTTCCTTAATCTATTTATGGTGTTTACAGTGAATTTCTCAAGTTCGTCTAAGGTATTTATAGTAGTTACTGATAGTAATTCCTCATCACTTCTAACTATTTGAACCCTCCCATGTATTGGGCATATAACCTCACCACTCCTGAGCTTGAATAGTGGTGTAGAACATATTGGACATGCTTCACTAAGCATAGTAGCTCCTGACTTAAGCAACTCACTCATCCTCTTTATACTGGCTTCACTTCCTGACATTCAAACCCCATTAAAATTATTAGTTGTGCTATTTAACTATCTAACGGTTTAGGGGGTGTGGTATGAGTACAGGTAATGAGTCTAAAGTAGATACTAAGCTACTTAATGAGGCTAAGATAGTTCAGGCTATAAGGTTGTTAAACAAGATTGTTAGTGATTCAAGCGTACCTAGAAATATACGTAGAGCTGCTATAGAAGCTTTAAACATGTTACAGGATAAGAGTTTATCACCTGGGGTTAGAGCTGCGAATGCTGTAGGTGTTTTAGACGAGGTAAGTCAAGATCCGAACATGCCGGTACATACAAGAACTACTATATGGAATATAATGGCTGTGTTATCAACTGTTAAGGATTAATGATTAGATGGTATTATGAAGGTGAAGGTCAGAGTTAGAGGTATCTACGCTACAGCACTTTCGAAAATACTCTATGATAGAGGTATAGAGTTAGTCGATGTTACTGATGTCATAGCTAAGCGTTTAGGTATAAGTGAGTTGAGGGGTGTACCTGCAGACGTAACTATTAAGTCTGATGATGAGGACCCATCAAACATACTAGTGATAGGATTTCCGGAGAGTGTAAGGTATGTTGTGAAGGTGTTGATGGAGGAGATACCATACGTAGTAGTTAATATGCCGGAGGTAGGTCTATACGCAACCTTTAAGACATCTATAGTAGGTATTAGGGATAATGAGTGTATTATAGATACTCCGTATGGGCAGGCACCTATAGTAGATATTAGAGAATGTGTTAACGGTGCTGAAGTCTACGCAACCTCGATTAGAGTACCTCTTAAGAAGGGGGAACGTATGGTCTTCTCAAATAAGTTAAGAGTTGTTGGGTATTACGCAATATTAAGTAGGGGTGGTAAGGTAACTTTCAGTAACTTCATCAAGAATAAGGAGAGGATTTCAGAGTTAGTGATGCTATCATCTAATTACGTGAGGAAGGGGTATAGCATCCATTGGAGGAGTAATGTTGATGATGCAAACATATCTGAGGTTGTTAACGAATTAGAAGCACTGATGAGTAAGTTAGAATATATTGAGAAGGAATTACGTCGTAGTAAGCCTTTAGAGATAGTGTATGAGGGTGAGAGGGTAGCTCTAATAATACTTTCATCACTATCTAAGGAGTATTTAGATAGCGTAAGGGCTAAGATAACTCCAACAACTCCGTATCATCACTCCTTAAGAAGCTTAGATGACAACCTCAAACACTTAGTTGATATTTTAGATGTAATAGCTAGTAAAGTTGATGGTGTTATCCTACGTAGATGTATTAGGGAATGGATTAAGAATAGCTTAACAGAGTATGAAGTTGGTGTAAGACATGTTAAACCCGATGGAAGTGTGATTAGTTTAAGTAGCGGTAAGGTTATAAACATCGTAGATGATAATGGATTATGCGTGAATATAGAGAGAGGTATTGTTGGTAAGGGTTTATACGATGGTTTAGGGATACCTAAAGAAGTAGGTGATAAAGCACTTACTGAGGTTTGTGAAGGTAGGTGGTGGGTCATACATAGATATCTATCATCTGACGGTAGGGTTAAGGGCATATATATTAACATAAACACACCTCCAGAAATCATACCGTATAACAATGTAAAATACGTAGATTTAGGTATAGACCTCCTACTAAAGGAGGGTAGAGTATGTAAGTTAGTAGATACTGAAGAGTTTAGAGAGTTAATAAAGAATAACTCGTTGAGGTATGACATACTGATTGAGGTTTTAAAAACTTTAAATATTCTACTAACAAGTCTCTGTACTGTTGAAAATAAACCCTAACCACATCTTCATCTACTCTACTTCCTCATTAAAATTAATTTTTACTAAGCTATTTCAACTAAACTATCTTGTTAATATATGCTAACTTATTGAGTGCTAAGTATATAGCTATGCTTGCAGGGACTTTATATGACATACCCTTCATAAAACTTAATTCGTAGCCTAAGATGTTTATGTTATTTATATCTGCTGTCGGTATTATCAATGCCGTATAGCTGGTAAACGGTGAGAGTTCTTCTCTAAGCTTGAAGTTCTGTAGCCCATTCATATCTAACTTAATCACTTTAAGACCTGTCTTACCATTTAAACTTCCTTGAATTCTAACCAATCTTGATGTATCTATCGTTACCTTCTCATCAACATGTATTACACACATAGGTATTACCTCATTTAATTTACTTCTTAAGTCCTCAAGACCTGTATTGATTAACTTCTTAGCTAACCTCCTCCTCCAACCACCTTCATCAGTTCTAGGGATGCTTAACCTTACCTTCTTACTCCTACTACTAGTTAATACTATATAACGTAAGTCTAAGTCCACACCTTTTAAGTAATCTACTATCTCTCTCCTAGCTGAGGAATCCAACGATAGCCATGACTGATCTCTTGGATGTACTCTAGTATGGAATCCTCTATTACCTGAGAATTGAATTTCAATCTCGTCATGTTTAAATCCTAAATCATTGATGAGTACCTCTACTAATTCTTCTTCATGTTCTTTAGCTAGTTCTAAGCATTCATCATTAATTAACTCTACATCATCACAACCGTCATCTAAGCATACATTCACTCTCATAGGGTTACATCCAGGTATTTCATTAGCATCTATATCAAATACTAAGTCAGATCCTAACCAACCCTTCTCATCCATGTTTTCAGCACTAGGTTCTCTATAGAGTGCTGATGAGAAATAAGCATGTTTTGGGGTGATTGATATTACATACTCCTTAAGTGTTGAGATACTACTAAATGATTTATGTCTTACATAAGAGTCACTATCGAATGTTTGGAAGGCAAATTCTCTTAATATGAAGTCTTCAGGAACTCTTAAATCAGTCTTCTTATAGTATTCCTTAAATAACCCCTTAATTAAATTCTTAGTCTTACTACTCAACTCTTGGTGCGACATAGTAATTCATCTTAGCACCTTGAGGTAGGTTAAGTATTAACTTACACGGCATTTCAGGACTTAATAGTATGTCTACAGTCTCTGAGAGCTTTATAGGTTGTTTAACATATGATAAGTACTCTACACCATAAGACACACTGGTGTTAGGGTCATTAACCTCAAACTCTAGCAACATCCCAGACTCTTTATCAAACACTATTTCAGCATCGCCTAAATCACTCTTAACGACTAAACTAAGGTGGTCTTCACCGATATTAAATGTCAGTACATCACCTAAGTCCTCAACACTACTTATACCTTCATATAATGTAGTGCCTGCAACCTTAAACTTATTCCTTAAGTCTAAACTTAATTCAGGGATAGCTTCAACTTCACTACCAGTATGTAACGGTATTACAAACATTCTAGGAATGCCCTTCCTCTCAAGTTCTATAGTTAGTGAGTTCTCACTAACCTCTAATGATATCCTATCATCTTTTTCAGAACTCCTTAATATCTTACCTAAGTCCTCAACATTGATAGCTACCTTAACCTCACCCTCTAATTCGAAAGTATCGAAGGACTCCTTAGGTATGTTAAACTCTACCAACGCAACTCTTGAAGGATCCATAGCCTTAAATGTTAAGCCATCATCATTAACGATCATTAAACCTACCTCAACGAACTTACTGATACTACCCATCACATAACGCCAAACCCTAGCATTAGTGAAGGTTATCCTCACAATCAGACCCAATTAAATGAAGTTAATCATAATTTTTAAAATCATCTGGTAATAAATAATGAAAAATTACTAGCGTTTAGTAAGTGTTTTTAGGAGGGTGTTTCAGTTTTCATAATCATTTGTAGCGTCCGTTCATTGATGTTTAAAAGCTTATAAGGCTTTCTAGGATGTTAATATTGTAGCTCTCGAAGCTGATGAGGTCTTGAGGTTGATGAACATTACATGAACTCCGATTACTTGATGGGAGTGGATGTACCCCTAGGTGACTAGGGTTGAACAACTCCTGTAGAGTGGTCGGGGGGATAAAGCCGTTGAGAAGTAGATGGTAGGGAGCCTAAAAACAATATGAATAGCTATGAACTACCATCTACTGAGAAACGGTGTGATACCGAATGGGTTACCTACAGTTTTTACGTTCTTAATCGTTGTTAAGACTTCTTGAGGTACTAAACCAGCCTTTAACAACCTCTCTCTTAATTTAGTAATCATTGAGGGGGTGTCTATCTCTAACGGGCATATAGCTTTACACCTACCACATGTAGTACATGTGAATGCTAATGGTGCTGCTTTATCTAACCCGTGTGCGAAGTATGTCCATATAGCCCCTATCCCCCCAATATACTTATAACTCCATACTATACCACCTACCTCACGATATATTGGGCAGTCACTTAGGCATGCACCACACTTAACACAGTAGGCAGCTTCTCTGAAGTCAGGGTCGTTAATCATTTTAGACCTGCCATTATCTACTAAGACTAGGTAGAGTTCCTTAGGTCCGTGAACACCTAGAGTTAACTTCAACTCTATATCTGCAGTCCTACTAGGCCCGGTAATTAATGATATGTACACAGGCATTAACTGACCTGTAGCGTTAGGAGTTACTACCCTAGAAACCAGTAACGCATCCTCAACTGTTGGAACTATCTTCTCAATCCCTGAGACACATATGTGTACTGGTGGTGCGTTAGTTGAGAATCTAGCGTTACCTTCGTTCTCTATAACGAATATTGTTGATGTATCTGCAGCTATTGCATTAGCACCGCTTATACCTACATCAGCATTAATGAACTTCTCCCTTAATTTCTCCCTAGCAACTCTAACAAGTATTGAGGGGTCTGAAGGTAATTCCCTACCTAGAACTTTAGAGAAGGTCTTAGCAACTTCCTCTCTAGTTAGATGTATTGCTGGGTATATTATATGTGATGGTTTCTCACTCCTTAACTGTATTATCCATTCACCTAAATCAGTCTCAACAACCTCCATACCTCTACTAATTAACACATCATTAAGTGATATTTCCTCAGTAACCATAGACTTAGACTTAACGATTAATTTAGCATTATGCTCTGAACATACCTTAGCTACATACTCAGCAGCGTCCTTAGCTGTATTAGCTAGGTAGAAAGTACCTCCTAAAGCCTCTAAATTCTCTTTAACCATCTTTATCAACTCATCTATATGTGCTATAGACCAAGTCTTAACCTCCCTAACCCTCTTTCTGTAGTAGTTGTAGTAGGGTAACCTCCTAAGAGCGTTATTCCGACTGTTCCAATAAGTCCTAGTAAATCTCTCTAAAGCCACCTTAAGTACTTCATTCTCCATCTCTTTAGTGAGTGCCTCCCTATAAGAATCAAACCATGAACTCATAACACCACCTCATAAAGTTAACTCATCAATAAGTTCGACAATATCTAATACATCTATATGTTTGAGGTTGTAGAACATCTCACTTATTGATGCACCATCTCTTAAGTTCTTAACACATGTTGGGCAGGCAGTAATTACAGCATCAACATTTAATGGTGATACATCATCTTTAATTCTGGTTATAGAGACTTGAGTAGATAGTTGAGGTATTAACATCCTTAGAACACCCCCAGCACCACAACATCTAGCTGCTTCCTTACTCCTCTCCATCTCCACGAACTCGATATTAGGTATTGACGTCAGTATATCTCTGGGGATATCGTAAATACCTGAATGCCTACCTAAATCGCATGGGTCGTGGTAAGTAATACGTAGCTTAACACCATCCTTAAACCTCAACTTACCTAAACGAATGTTCTCATATATGAATTGGGTTGAATGTATAACCTTAAACGGAAGAACCTCAACACCTAAGACTTTAGGGTAGAACTCGTTGAAACACCTATAACAACCCGGGCAATTAGTAATCACCTTATCAACACCTTCACTACTGATAATACCTACAACATCCTTAGCTAAAGCTTTAAACCCATCATAATCACCTAACAGGATCAATGGATACCCACAACACCTCTCCCTACGACCTAAAACCTTAAAATCAATACCAACCTTATTAAGAATACTGACCATCCTCTCATAGATGCTAGGCACTATATAAGAAGTAGTACATCCAACCCAATACAGAACACCAACCAAGTAACGCTCCCAATACTATACAGCAGGAACTAAATTAAACGTTTCGTGATAATAGGGAAGAGACTTAAAGATTTATTAGGTTTTACTTAATGTGTTAGTTGGTTGGGCCCGTCGTCTAGCCTGGTTAGGACGCCGCCCTGACGCGGCGGAGGTCCTGGGTTCGAATCCCAGCGGGCCCACCACCTCTTAATCTATCATTTATGTGTATGTGTTTTACTTATACTTAACCTTCATAATAGTGTAGAATACGTTATTACCACTCATTATAACCCACCCACAAATTCATCCTTTATTTTAAGGTGAGTTATAACTAAACCACCTGAAATTATAACCCACCCTAAAACTAACCCACAACCACCCCGTAGGTTATAATTATATGGTTTGTTTGAGTTTGAAAAGTTTATAAGTCTGAAATTAGTTTATTGTGTAGGCCCCGAGTGCCGCGGTAGTATAGCCCGGCCTAGTATGCGGGCCTGTCGAACACCGACCCTGTGTGGAGAGCCCGTGACCCGGGTTCAAATCCCGGCCGCGACACAGTATGCTGTGCGGTAGGCGCCAAATACGGGGCCGCCATTTACATTAACTTAATCATTCATTAATCTTAATAATACTTCCAGCACATATCTTAGCTTTATGACTTATGGAGGAACATCTCCTAAGGTAGTTTAGTAGTGTTTTACTTATGGCTGCTACACCCCTACTACTTAATATATTGATGAGTGTGTTCTTCCTCATGTCTGCGGATGTTATTACATTACCTTCTATCACTGCCTCACTACCTATGACTGTTAGGTATATATGTGAGTTATGACCTATAACTACTTTAGGTTGTATACTACTCCAGAAGAACTCTGTATATGCTTCAGTGTAAACCCCCTCTTCTAATGATGTGTAGTTATCTACTAATGAGTGTGGTTCTATAGTGACGTTACGGCCTATATATAGAGGGCCTTTAAGTACTGTGTAGTGGTCTACCTCCACATCATCCTCTATGATTAGAGGGCCTTTAACTACAGCTGTTGAAGCTATTGATGCTTTAGAAGATATCCTAACATCACGTAACTCACTTAATATGTAGTAAGTAGCTTTAAGTAAATCCCAGGGGAACCCTATATCAACCCACCAACCACTCCAGATAGCTACTTTAAATACCCTCCTACCTATATACCTCTTAAAAGCTTCATCAACTGTTGACGACTCCTCTAAAACCTCAATTAACTCCTTATCATATACTGCAATACCACCATAAGCGTAAGCACCGTCAATTTCAGTAGTAGGTTTCTCGATAAAATCCACAACCCTACCTTCACCATCTATTGATACAGCACCATATAGTCTAACATCCTCCTCAGGAACTACCATAATGACTGGCTTACCATATGTTAAGTATGCATTGACGACCATCCTATATGCTTCATAAGGTACTAAAGTATCACCATAAACTAATAACGTTGGTTTACTCAACACATCCTTAGCAGATAGTATAGCATCTCTAACACCGCTACCGACCTGCTTAATAACTTGGATATCAGCTACATCACCATACTTAACAGTTACGTCTTCAAACAATGATGGTTGGTCAGAAACTAATGTGATGTCCTTCAAACCACACATAAGTAAACCATCAATAACCCTCTCAACAACTGACTTACCGACAACCTTAAGTAATGCTTTAGGCATACCCCCAGTAATATCTCTAACACCAGTACCACTACCACCAACCAATACTACAGCACGGTCCATGACCACCACCTACACTACAGTAACAGTCTTAGCTAGATTTCTAGGTTTATCTGGGTCGTAACCTAACGTGACAGCTGTGTAGTAGGCTAGTAATTGGTAAGGAATTATATAAACTATCGGTGCTAACTCATAACTAATACGACGTAGTTCGAAGACATAATCAAATAACTTAACACTCTTCTCAAAACCTTTAGGTACTACAGCTAGAGTCCAAGCACCTCTAGCCTTCATCTCCTCAACATTACTAACTATTAACTCAGCTTCATCACCTAATACAGTGAAAGCTACTGGGAATCCCTCATCAACTAACGCTATAGGGCCGTGCTTACTCTCACCAGCTGGGTATGCCTCAGCATGGATATACGCTATCTCCTTAAGTTTTAAAGCACCCTCCATAGATGTGGGTAGGCCTAAACCCCTACCTAAGTAATACATACTATGCTTCGTACCGATAACACCTGAAATAACTCTAGCTCTGGGTTCGCAAATTGATATCGTTGTAGACATAATATCAGGTATTAAACTTAACTCAGACCTTAATTCTGAAGCTTTATTACTATCTAACGTACCCATATACCCACCTAAGTTAATAGCTAAGTAGCTTAAAGTAGCTACTTGAGCTACGTATGTTTTAGTAGCTGCAACACCTATTTCAGGACCTGCCCTAGTGTATATGGAGAGGTGTGACTCTCTAGCTAATGTACTATCAATGACGTTCGTCAAAGCTATAGTTAAAGCACCCTTCCCCCTAGCATCACGAACAGCTAATAAAGTATCTATAGTTTCACCAGACTGACTAATAGCTATGACCACATCATCATCATCAATACTGTTTATAAACCACCTAACCTCAGACGATATTAATGCGTGGCTCTTAACATACGCTAACTCGTTAAGAAGTAGACTACCTACTAATGCTGCATGATAACTAGTACCAGAGCCTATGAGTAAGACCCTATCAGCTTTAGAAAGGAGCTTAACAATATTATCTAATTCTTTAGATATTGATATTAGGGTATCAGCAACAGCTCTAGGTTGTTCATGAATTTCCTTAAGCATGAAGTGTGGGTAACCACCCTTCTTAGCCATCTCAGGAGTCCAATCAATATGTCTTACCCTAAGTCTGTAATCGATGAATTCAGTTTTAGGTGGGACTCTATCGAATTCCAATCTTAAATCCTTATCAACTAACTTCTCAATAACTATAGCGTCCTTAGATATGTAGCCTAACTCATCATCATTTAACACGATAACATCTCTACTGTAGTCTAAGAACGCAGGTATATCACTAGATAGGAACTTAGCCTCCCTACTAATACCTATAACTAATGGTGAGGTATTACGTGCGAAGAATATCTTACCAGGGTCATCAACATCTATAACAGCTACTGCGTAAGAACCTCTAAGGTGGGTTACTGCCTTCTTAAAAGCATCATAAGAACTCATACCCAACCTCTTATACTCCTCAATTAAATGAGCTATAACTTCAGTATCAGTCTCACTTCTAAACTCATGACCCCTACTAATTAAGGCATCCCTCAACTCCATATAATTCTCTATAATACCGTTATGAACTACAGCTATCTTACCACTACAATCTGTTTGAGGATGAGCATTAACATCGCTCGGTCTCCCATGAGTAGCCCACCTAGTATGACCAACACCGTAAATACCGTCGAATTCATCGAAAGAAAGCTTAGATACTACCTCATCAATCTTACCCTTACTCTTCCTAATAATCAGCCCCTCACTAGATACTATAGCAAATCCTACAGAGTCGTACCCTCTATACTCTAAGTTCTTCAAACACTCTCTAATCACCCTCCCTAAATTCTTAGAAAGTGCTTTAGGACTACTTAACACTATACCTATGATACCACACATAAGTTAATCACCCCCGAACACAGTGAATGTTAAGGTGATAGTATCACCATCCTTTAACACAGTATTCAACTCTTTAGTAGTTAATGACTTACCATTAAGTAGTATTAATACATTACCACCTACCTCATCACCGCTAGGATTAAGGAATTGTTGGGTGAACTCAGGACCATACCTACTACTTAATAAAGTTATTAAGTCATTGACTGTAGAACCCTCATCCAGTACGACTACCTCAGCACTCCTCCCGGAAATATCTCTGAACTTAAGCATATACTCAACAAGTACTTTAATAACCATATCCAACATCACTTCAAATACTAAACCTCAACATACCTCATAAACCTTCATCATAAATGATGATTAAGTTAATATAGAAGATATTATTTAAACCCTCTTAAGGAATAGTAAGGAGGTGGTTTAATTGAGTACTACATATGCTGAGTTAGGTGAGTTACGTGAAGGTAGTTTCGTAGTTATTGATGGTGAGCCATGCCGTATAGTAGAGGTTAGTAAGGCTAAGACAGGTAAGCATGGAAGTGCTAAAGCACATGTAGTAGCTATAGGGTTATTCTCAGGGTCTAAGAAGACTCTAATAGCTCCAGTAGATCAGAAGGTTGAAGTACCGATAATTGATAAGAGATCAGCTCAAGTACTAGCTATATCAGGTAATACAGTACAGCTAATGGATTTAGAGAGTTTCGAGACTTTCGAGGCTGAATTACCGTCTGGGGAATTAAGTAGTAAGTTAGCCCCTGGTGTTGAGGTAGAGTACTGGGTTATTATGGGTAGGAGGAAGATAGTAAGGATTAAGTGAACTTGATGAAGGGTTTAGAAAGTATTAAGAATTTAGTAGCTTCATTCCTAAAAAGCAGTGAGTCCTACGAGAAAAGCGTTGATGAGTTCATCAAGGAACTCCAGAAAACGTTAATTAAGGCTGATTTAAACGTTAAGTTGGTTTTTGAGTTTACTAAAAGTATTCGTGAAGAAGCTCTGAAATCAGAACCACCACCAGGTGTGTTAAGACGTGAATGGTTCATAAAGATAGTTTATGATAAATTCGTAAACCTCTTCGGTGGTGAGGGGGAAGCTCAAGTAATACCTAAGAAACTCCCATACATACTCATGTTAGTAGGTATTCAAGGATCTGGTAAGACTACCACTGCAGGTAAATTAGCGTTATACTATAAGAGACTAGGCTATAAACCAGGATTGATAACTACCGACACATACAGACCTGCAGCTTACGAACAACTCCAGCAGATAGCCTCAACCATAGGTGTTCCGTTCTACGGCAGTAAAGGTGATAGTGATCCAGTAACAATAGCGGTAGAGGGTATTAATAAGTTAATTAATGAGTATAGATGTAATATAGTAATTATAGATACTGCCGGTAGACATGGCTACGGTAGTGAGGAGAGATTACTTGAGGAGATGAAGGAATTAGCTAATGCTATAAAACCTGATGAAGTCCTACTAGTTATTGACGCCTACATAGGACAGAAAGCTTATGAACTAGCTAGAAAGTTCCATGAGTACACACCGATAGGGTCTATAACAATTACTAAGATTGATGGAACTGCTAAGGGTGGGGGTGCGTTATCTGCTGTAGTAGCTACTGGTGCTAAGATCAAGTTCGTATGTGATGGTGAGAAGTTAGAGGATATTGAGGTCTTCAACCCTAAAAAATTCGTTAGTAGGTTGTTAGGGTTAGGAGACTTAGAATCACTACTGAAGAAGTTTGAAGTTCTGGAGGAGAGTAAGGAGATTGAGAAACGTGTTGAGAAGATGATAACTAGTGGTAGGATAACTTTAAGAGATGTATATCTACAGTTACAGTCACTAAGGAAGTTAGGTCCGCTTAAGAAGGTCTTAGAGATGATCCCGGGATTCTCACTAATTCCCTCACTTACTGAAGAACAGCTGAAGCTATCTGAGGATAAGATTAAGAAGTGGATTAGTGTGTTGGACTCTATGACTTACGAAGAACTGGATAACCCATCAATTATCGACAGACGTAGGATGAGGAGGATAGCTGTAGGGTCAGGAACAACTATTAACGATGTTGAGGAATTACTGAAGTATTACGAACAATTGAATAGGTTGATTAAGGAGTTAAGAAGGAAGAGAGGGCTCCTAAGTAAGTTAGGTGTTAAAGGATTAGGGACATGAACGAGTTAGAGGTTTACATAGTTAGTAAGTCTTTTGAAATCCTACGTAAGTACCCACTATGTGATAGATGCTTAGGTAGGTTGTTTGCTAGATACGGTCTAGGTATGAGTAACGTAGTTAGGGGGAGAGCTATAAAGGTGTTATTATTAATGGAACTACATAGGTTAATCTCCAACAACGTCAAGAATTTAAACCTACTTAATGATATAGGCCCTAACATCAATATAATGCCTCAATTAACTAATAAGTATTTAGGGAATATACAGCCGCGTAAGTGCTACATATGCTCAGATAGACTTGAAGATATCATAGTAGAATTAATCGGTAAGGTAGTTGATGAGTTAAGTAGGTTTAAGCTTAAGACATTCGTTATAAGCGTTCTTAAGAATTCAGAGATGGAGAAGAGGGAATTAGAGATCATATCAGAGTTTAAGTTGGATTCCTGGGAAAGTATTAGGAGGGAAATTAAGCGGGAGTTAGGTAAGAAGGTTAAGACATTAGTAGGTCTTGAGCCAGAATTCAAACACCCGGACATAGTAGTTATGGTAGACTTAGATAAGTTAGATGTTAAGGCCGTAATCACACCAACCTACATATTATGTAGGTATTTAAAACTTGGGAGGAATATCTCGCAGGTTAAGTGGTTTACCAGTGATGGTGTTAGGAAATACCCGTTGGCTATAGAGGATGTAGTTGAACCTCTTAAAAGGCTCTTTAATGCTGAGGATATTAGACTACATGCTGCAGGACGTGAAGACGTTGATGCTAGGATGTTAGGTAATGGTAGGCAGTTAGTGGTAGAGTTAAGGAATGCTAAGAATAAAACCGTAAGTGTTGATGAGGTCCTTAAGGCTTTAAGTAATTCTGAGTTGATATTAATACTCTTCGATAGGTTTGTAGAGTCTGGGTATGTGCGTGAGATCAAGTTAAAGAATACGTTGAAGGTCTATAGGTTATTAGTACTTTCAGAGAAGCCATTAACTACAGATCTTTTGAGGTCCTTAGAGAGAGAATTCACTAATAGAGTGATTAGTCAGAGGACCCCTACGAGGGTATTAAGGAGGAGGAAAGATATAGTACGTTTTAGGAGGGTATATAATGTTAAGTCTAGGTTAGTTAATGAATACCTCATTGAGTTTTTAGTTAAGTGTGACGGTGGCTTATACGTTAAGGAGTTAGTTCATGGAGACTGTGGTAGGACAACACCTAGTTTTTCAGAGTTCTTAGGTTGTGGTTTGAAGGTACTAGAATTAGATGTTATCGATGTAATCAGTAATTAAGTTATAAAATTTATTAGATTATAAAACTAGTTTTAAGGTGTGTTTAGGGGTTGGTGTTGGTAGATGGTTAAAGCATCTCAAGGTCTCAGGCGTGGGACGAGGTCAGTACTAAGTAAGGATGTGAGGGAGAGGGGGGCTGTACCATCTCTAAGTCTACTCATGATAGAGTATAATGTAGGTGATAAAGTCTGTATAGTTCCTAATCCAGCTATACATGGTGGTATGCCTCATAGGAGATATTTCGGTAAAGTAGCTACGGTCATCGGCAAACGTGGTAGGGCGTATGAGGTAGAAGTGTTTTTAGGTAGTAAGAGGAAGGTATTGTACGTATTACCTGAACACTTAAGACCGTGGAAGCAATCGTAGTAGGGGTTAAGTTATGGAGTTGCTTTCATATAAGCATCTAACATACTCAGAAGTAGCTAGATTACTTAAGAGGTTGATAGACTCCGGTGAGAATGTTAGTCATATGGTTTCGAGAGTCTATGAGTATGTGTCTAAGCTTTCTAAGTGTTCAGACAGTGATGAGGTTATTAATGAGTTAACCAGTAGGTTAGGTCTTAAGGAGATAACAGCTGTTATGTTAGTTAATAACTGTCCGAGTAGCATTGATGAGGTAAGGATATACCTTAATTTCGAAGGTAAGACGTTTGATGAGAATTCTCTAAATGAGATAGTTAACATCCTTAGTAAATGTTGTACTGAGTAGATTAGAGTTACTGAAGTGATATTTTGAGTTCACATAAGTTGAGAGATAGTGAAAGGAGGCTTTTCAAGGAGGATTACGCTATAGTCCTTGATTTCCTACCTAGAGGTAATCCAGTAGATACTCATCACCCAACACATAGGGTTAAACCCATAGCTCAAGCTATAGGTGATAAGTACTTCACATTGATGGAATTCCATCCAAAACCAGGTGTTTACCTACAGCAGGGTGAGAGGGTATTAGTTAGTTTTTCCTTAAGGGAATTAAGAGATAAGGTTGATTACGTATGGGGAGGTGTAGTAACATATGATGACCTAACCTCAGTCGCTAAGAGTTACCTTCCAGAAGCTATTAGGAAGATAGTTATGGATAAGGAGAAAGTCTTCGTAGAGTTCTTCAATATTGCAGAACCGATAACGTTGAAACTACATTCGTTAGAATTACTGCCAGGTATTGGTAAGAAGTCTATGTGGTTAATACTTGAAGAGAGGAAGAAGAGGCCTTTCAATTCTTTTGATGATATACAGCAACGTACTAAGATTATCGACCCAGCAAAACTTATAATTGATAGGATATTAACAGAACTTCAAAACCGTGACAGATACTACATATTCCTAGAACCTCCGCCACATGCTACTAACGTAGTATTCATTAACTACCTCAGAAAACTTTATGAGAGGTTTAATATTACTTAATCTTAATCGTAATTAATTAGGAGTTAATGAGATGAAGATGAAGATAGTTTTAGTAGAACCTGAAGGAAAGATAAATATGGGTTTTATCTTAAGGTTAGCTAGGAATTTTAATATAGATGATATATGTGTTGTTAACCCTAAATTCAGTATCTCTGATGAGGAAGTAGTGAATTTCGCAGCTAGAGGTTCGGAACTAATCAACCTAGTTAAGGTCGTTAGTAGTTTGGAGGAATGCGTAAGTGATTCTGAAGTTTCAGTATGTACTACAGCTCTCTACGATACTGACTCAGATATTCTCAGACAGTCAGTAAGTCTTAAACACTTAGTGAATATCTTACCAACAAACACTTCAGTAGCTCTAGTATTCGGTCGAGAGAGTGTAGGTTTAACTAGGGATGAGTTAAGGAGGTGTGATTTAGTAATGACTATAGACATCCGTAGTGATTATAACGTCTTAAACCTATCACATGCTGTAGCAATAGTTCTTTACGAGCTTTCTTCACATACGCATAAGGAGAGGTCGGTATTAGGTGAGTTATATAGTAAGGAGGGTTTAAACTATATAATCAGATATGTTAAGGAGATAGCTACATTAGCTGATATGGTTGATGTCGATGTTGAAGTACTTTTCAAGCATATATTAAATAAGGCGTTAATAACTAAGGCAGAAGGTAAGGAACTTTATAGGTTCTTCAAAAGTATTTACCACTTACTAAGGCAATGTTATTCATCAAAACATACCTCACATACGTAATAGTAAACAGTATTAACGTGTTTTAAGAGTTACTATGTATAAGGTTAATGCTATCTCAGCAGCTGGGCCTATCCCAGGACGGAACTTAGTAGGGTATACATGTGTTCCTAAGGAGAGTTCATTTTTAGTAAACCCTACATCACTACACGAGAATACAAACATTGAGTTATCACTAACCTCAACATCTTCTAGAGGTCGTGAATCTTCAGTCCTATAAACTATGAATACTTTAGCTGGTGTGAAGAGTTCTATAGCGTCGTTAATTGTTGGTAAGATTATTAAGGGCTTACCCAACTTATACGCTAACTTACTAACTTCAGGGATCCCTATCTGAGCAGCACTACCACTAGGTCTAGTAATTACGAATGCTTTAATAACCTCAGGTAAGTCAAATCCGTAAACTACCTTAGCCACATCAACTAGTCTCTGATGACTCACTACATTATTTACAACTATAGTTAATCCTCTAACCATATATTCAATACCTATGGTAAATACTTTAGAAGTTTAAATTATTTTACTTGTAAGATTTAAATTAAGTACTTAAGTACTTCATATGCTATAGCTTTCGACATGACGTAGGGGACTGCTTCACCAACCTGATTATACTGCTCATCCTTACTACCTAGGAATACGTGGTCATCGGGGAAACTCATAAGTCTGGCCTGTTCACGTACGGTGATTAATCTGTTCTCGAATGGGTGGAGAAATCTCGAAGATCCTAGGACTGTCGGTGCTAGTTTATAGGGGTTTAACTTTATGAGGTTAGGGATTAACTTATTAGCACCTTCATATTTTATAAGGCTTGAACCCCACACTAGTTTAGAAGCTCTCTTCAACTTCTTAAGACTAAGCTTAGGTGGTGGTTCATGGTTAGGTATTACTGGGTCTTCGGAAGGTTCTGGTAAGTCTTTAATAACGTCAATTACTGTTGTTAAATTCCTTACTTTCTGAGGGTTTAAAGGGATATTAGATATGAATACCCTAACTCTCCTGGACGGGTTACCGTAGTCTTCAGCTCTTAATATATTGAAATAAGCTTTATACCCTACAGATTTAAACTCATTAGCTAATAACTCCTTTAACTCACCATCAAGTATACCAGGTACGTTCTCCATAACATAGATTTTAGGTGTTAAACATCCTACAATCTCTATAAAGTTAAGCACTAAAGAACCTACAGGATCTCTATACAGCCTATCTATAGGTTCCGGCATACGTCTCTTATTAGCTGCTGTGAATGGTTCGCATGGAGGACTTCCAATAACTACATCCACATCAGTACCTACTAAGTACTTTATGTCGTCACATCTTAAATCTCTGATATCTTCACATAACACCGTAGCTGTAGGTATATTAGTTTTGTAGGTCCTAGCTGCAGCTCTATCACTATCAACTCCAAGTACCACCTTAAAACCTAAGTCGTAGAAACCCCTACTAAAACCCCCAGCACCACAGAATAAATCAACTAGTAATGGTCTTCTCTTCATTAACTATTTCCTCACGTAGGGAAGATATCAAAATCTTAAGTTTCTCCTTAACCCAACTATTATCGTAGAACTCCAGTAATGAATTACATTTTGGACATCTAAAATCATTCTCTAAAGCTTCATCAAATGTAAGTCTCATACCATCATTCGGACATCTATAGAATGAGTTCTCCTCCTCTAATTTCAACCTCTCCTCAAGCTTCTTTAAAACAAGTTTCTTCCTCTGTAGGAGTAATTGATTTAAGTGTTCTGTGTTCGCGTACCAGTAATATATGAATTTCCCATCCTTCTCATCCCTCTCCCTCCTATATGATACAATACCTAATGTCTGTAAGTCGTATAACGCCCTCCTCACCTCATTAACATTTACACCTAGTTCCGAAGCTATCTCCTCATCTAGAAATTCCTTAGAACTCTTCATCAACATATTAAGTACCTCCCTACATACACCTCCGCAATACATCTCAATAAAACTTAATAGATCATTTAATTTATCACTCACAGCATACCACCTTCTTACCTCTTCCACTAGGTACTATACATAATTTAGCATCGGGATAAATAAGGTGTAATTCCTTACCATTAAATAACCTATCTAGGAAAACTGCAAGAGCTGCTACCTCAGAATGTGGTTGATGCCCTATAGCTACATTATAATCAGCTAACTCAAATATCACCTTAGGTACCTTCTCAGCACCAACAACTACTAGTAAGTCCTTACCTAAAGTTCTTAACGTGTTAATAACTTCATCTATATGAATACCATACATGGTTAGATGAATAACAGCCCCACCAGACCTCCTCCACTCGTTAATATATCGTACAGGATCTACACCAGTCAATACTTCAAAACTAGAACCACCCCAGACATCACAGACCTTCTTAATAGACTTAACCACTACTTCATCATTAACACTAGCTAATACGAAGCCTGACGCACCGAAGGCTCTAGCTGTAAGTGCTACGTGGGTAGTTATCCTCTTATCCCTAGCTGGTCTATGACCTAATCTAAGAACGTATACCTTCAAGACCAGTACCTATACATAATTGTGAATCGTTAATTATAAGTAAGATTAATTTTCAGTGTTAGCTATGAGGATATAAGTCTTAGGTTAGTGTAATTATTGGAGTATACGGTGATAATGATGAGTCAAGTTACATACTGTGAGATGTGTGGTAAAGCTATTGAGAGGAGGTTAGCTAAGATAGTATATGTTGAGGGTGCTAAACTTACTTTATGTCCTTCATGTCATGCCCGAGTAAGTAGTAGGTTAGTTTCAGAAGCACCTAAAACACCTGTAGGGGGTAAGCAGGGCTTAACTACTATTGAGAGGAGGAGTAGTAAGCCTAAAGAGGTTGTTAAGGAGGAGTACGAAGTTGTTGAGGATTACGCAGATAGGATTAGGAGAGCTCGTGAAGCACTTGGTTGGAGTCAGAAGGTATTAGCTGAAGCTGTTAAAGAGAGTGAGAATGTTATAAAACGTTTAGAGAGTGGTAGGTTAGTCCCGACAATAGACCTAGCTAGAAGACTTGAGAAGGTACTTAATATAAAATTACTTGAACCTGTAGTTGATGTGTTCCCTAGTGGAGGAACTACTGATAAAGTAGTTAAAGAGCTTACATTAGGTGATGTTGTAAACGTAAAGAGTAAGAAGTGATGGGTACGTAAGCATATGATTGATAACGTATTAGTAGTAGCATCTGAGGAAGATGTTGAGGAGGTAAGAGCCCTAATCAAGACGTTAGGTTTGAATCCACTAAGATTTTTAAGTCTTAAGAGTAGAGGTGTTACTAATAGCTTCTACCTAAGTAAGAGTAAGTTAATGGAGTTAAAGGACCTCATTACTAAGTATAACGTAGGTAAGGTTTACATATACTACGAGTTAAAACCTAGACATATAATAAACTTAATGAAGGAGTTAAAGGTTGATATAGCTGATAAGATAAGTTTGATACTTGAGATATTCGCACTACATGCAGGTTCTAAAGAAGCTAAGCTACAGATAGAGATGATACGTTTAAGACATGAACTACCGTTAATTAAGGAATGGATACGTAGAGCTAAACTCGGTGAGTTACCAGGTTTCCTAAGCTCTGGAGGGTACGCTACCGATGCTTACTACTACAATATGAGGAGGAGGTATGCTAAGATTAAGAAGGAGTTAATTAAGCTTAGAGAGAGGAGACGTTTAGAGAGGATTAAAAGATCGAGTCGTGGGTATCCACAGGTAGCTATATCCGGGTATACTAATGCTGGTAAGACAACGTTATTTAACGTATTAACTAATGAGTCTAAACCTGTAGGTCAGGGGATGTTCACAACAATCTCTCCTAAGGTTAAGGGTGCTTTAATTAACGGTAGGAAAGTAATGTTTGTAGATACTGTAGGGTTTATAAGGAAAGTACCTACAGATGTTATAGAGGCTTTCTACGCAACACTTGAAGAGATAGTTGAGTCTAACCTAAGTGTAATGCTCTTAGACTCTACAGAACCTCCTAATGTAATAATTGATAAGTTAAAGACTTCTTTAGATGTTATGACTAAGATAGGCTACTTAGGTAAGCCGTTAATAGTAGCTCTAAATAAGATTGATGCTGTAGGTAATGATGAATTAATGAGTAAGTTAGAGATTGTTAAGGAGTTCTTAAGTAATAACTATAGGTGGGAGTGGAAAGTCATACCTATCTCAGCCCTTAAGCTAGTAAACATTGACTTACTGAAGGAGTTAATAAGTAAGTATCTAGAGTACTCCACCAGCAGTTATTAGATTATCTTCTTAAATTAATTACCTGGATAGTTTAGGGATAATATCTATGTAGGTATTCAATACGTTTAGAATTATATTACCAATAAGTCCTAAGCTATCTAATCATCTACTGATCTTTGAGTTATACAGCTTTTATCCTTGTATGGATTTCTATGATATCACCATCCATTAATACATGTTCAAGTCCAACCCTCTCACCTGGGTACTTAGCTGATGGGCCCCAAATCCTAGCATACTTAAAGTATTGGAGGAGTTCCTCACGTAGGTGTTTTAATGCGTCAGCAACTGTAGAGTTACTCTTAAGTATTAAAGGTTTTGGTGATGGCGACTTACTATTAGGTTCCTTAGTATAGACTCTAATTATGTTAAGGATTTTAAACATATTCTTCGGTAGCTCATGTAATCCGAACCCAGTCTTAGCAGATACTATGAAGATCGGTAGGTCCCTACACACAGGACGTAACTCTTTAACTATCTCATCAACATCCTTATTATAAACTAAGTCGTACTTATTAGCTAGGACTATAGCTGGTTTATATGTTATGTTCTCAAAAATACTTCTCTCAATATCATCTAGTGTTACTTCCCCGTAAAGTTTAACTAACGCGTTATATATTCTGTAAGACTCTAACAACTTCTTAATATCATCTACTGTACAGTTAATTAGCTTACCTAGATTTACCACCTTAACTCCTTGGTAAGCTTTAGATTTCTCTATAACTACGTAGCCCTTAGGCTGTGTAGTATATATGCCGGCATTGTTTAACTCATTAATAATGGTTTCTAGCTGTTCTGAAGGGTTGTTACTTAAATCTACTACAAGTATTAATGCGTCGGAGTTCCTAGCTAGGCCTAATACACGTGAACCCCACCATATAGCCCCATCTGATAATCCCTTAACTACTGCTGGTACTTCAACAAGTTGGAATTGTATGTCCTCATAAGTTAACATACCGGGTACTGGGAATTTAGTATTGTACGGGGTATCACTTATATATGGTTTAGCATTAGTTAGTCTACTTAATATAGAGCTCTTACCGCTTAACGTCATTCCTAGAATAACTATTTGAGCTGCTCCTTCCTTTTCTATGAAGAATGATGGCCCCCCACCTCCAACCTTTTTAGACTTCCTCTCCTCAATCTCTTCTCTAAGCTCAGCCATCCGTCTCTTAGCCCAGTAAACTAAGTTTTCAGTACCCTTATGCTTAGGAACTACAGATAGGAATTCTTGAAGAGCTCTTAACTTCTCCTCAGGGGTCTTAGCCTCTGAATACTTAGCTAATCTAACCTTAGCTTCGGTAGGTAAGTTAGTTACCATCCCTCTTCAGGTATTAATTAAACTTATGTCATTTTAAATATTGTAACTATAACATTACTCGTTAGGGATAGGTGTTGCTGTACTTAGGTATCGATGAGGCTGGGAGGGGATGCTTAGTAGGTGATATGTTTGTAGCAGCAGTTGCGTTATATGATGACGTAGTTGAATTATTAGCTAATGCCGGTGTTAAAGATAGTAAGAAGTTATCACCGGATTCCAGATCTAAACTCTTTAAAGTAATTCTAAGTAACGCGTCATTCATATATGTTAGGAGGTATCAGCCAGATGTTATAGATTCTGTAAATCTTAACGACTTATTCCTAGATGCTATTAAGATGTCGATTAAGACTGTATATAAATTAGGTTTTAAACCAACTACAATATACATAGACTCTACATCAAATATGAAGAAGATAGTTAATTCGTTAAGCGGTATTGTATACCATGGTACTAATTTAATTGTTGAGTATAATGCTGATGAGAAATACATACCAGTATCCGCAGCCAGTATAGTAGCTAAGGTATTAAGGGATAGACATATAGAATATCTGAAAACGTTATACGGCGACTTCGGGAGTGGATATCCTTCAGACCCTAAAACAATAAAGTGGATTAGAGATATAGTGTTAACGCGTAGTGAAGTACCACCTATAGTTAGGAAGAGTTGGAAAACTATTAAGAAGATTTACAGTAGCGTTAAAACATTAGATGAGTATATATGAGTTTATCAGATACTACAAGTCTACGATCATGAAATCAGTAGTTAATGATTGTTCTCATCAGAAGCCTGGTCACGATCACTGATCAACCCTTACGAGTCTCATCATTACTAACATTGAATTTACAGAGGAGTTTAAAATATCTATAGTAATTACGTTGGTTATGTTTAATTTTAAATTACTATGTAGAACATGTATTCAGATGTTTGCTATTGAGTAAGGTGGTGATTATTAAGAAGGGTTGTTACTGGGGATGAGTGTCCTTTAGAATTTAGTCAGAAATATAAGTAGGGATTTCTGGTTAAGGTATTGAGAAAGGATGATATTGATTGACGGGTGGGATTAAGTGGAAGGTGGTTTAAGGACTTTAGTTAGTAGTGATTATGTAGTAGTTGTTTTAAATGATTATAGGTTGGAAACATTGTTCAAGGTGTTTAAGTACTTAAGTACTTTAAGTGAGGTTACGGATATACTGGTGAATTTAAGGACTTCTGTAGTTGTTGTTCTTATGAATGATGTTAGGAGGTACCTAACTATACCTCCATTAACTTTCTTTATACGTTATGACGATGGTTATGAGGTAATGAGTAGGTTATTGAGTTTAAGCTTAGATATAAGTGTTTATAAGTTAGCAGATCATGCTTGGATGGAATGTAAGAAGTTCCCCAGTAACTTAGTGGTATTAGCTGATAAACCTATACTAGATGTTTTAAGTGATTTAGGATTAAGTGTTAAGGTGGTCAATACCTTAGACGAGGCTTTAGAGTGTGGTGGAGCTGTACTAGTATCGTGTAGTGAGTGTTTAGAACCTACAGTATTTAGTAATTCATTGCTTAAGTTAAGGATGATCGCAGACTTAAGGTCTTTAAAAGGTGTTGATAAGGTATTAGTTAGAGGGTTCTTGAAAACTTACTTTAAAGACCATATACTAACTTACGGTATTGAATCTGAGGAGTTTCAGGGTTTCATAAGTAATCACTATATTCTGAATAAGTTATTAGTTTATGGTAGGCCTTTAATCTACTTGAATTCTAAGGTATTAGCTTTAGAATTACCTAACAAGTCCTTGATATTCACTACAGACTTAATATTTTCTAAGGGACTCCTACTCCGTTCACTACTTTATATATTCTGATCTTCAATATCTAAATCTAATTCTAAGGATTTACGTCTTTTTGACTGTAGTTCCTCACTAGTACCCCTCACCACAATCTCATATAGTACTGCCTTCTTCCCTTCCTTAGGCCTTAACAACCTACCAAGTCTCTGTATAAACTGTCTTCTAGAGCCCGTACCAGCGACTAAGATACCGACTGACGCGTCAGGTATGTCTAGGCCTTCATCACCAACAGTAGTAACTACTAATACTCCATATTTCATCTGTTTAAACTTATTTAATATGTACTCCCTCCTACTCTTATCCATATCACCTGTAAGGAGTAACGCACCGACAGACTTCGCTATCTCTTCAGCAAGGTCTACATAATGTGCAAATACGATGATCTTATTCCCCTTACTAACTTCAGATTCTATAATTTCCTTCACTTTCTCTACTTTACTCCTAGACTTCTGAACTAGTAATTTAATTGATGTATGGATCTTCAACGCTTCTAAAGCTTTAGGATTACCGTTCTTAGCAGCTTTTAAAACATCTTCAAAAGTACTACTACCTACTAACTCCCTATACTTCTTAATCAGCTCTAGATACTTCTTCCTCTCATCAGGGGTTAACCTAACGTAAATTGTAATAACTTCATAAGGTGCTAAGTACCCCATCTCAGCAAGTTCTGTAGGGGTCTTATAATATACAACACCACCCATTAAGGGGAAGAGAATAGTGTGTTTACCGTCCTCCCTATACGGAGTTGCTGAAAGACCCATCCTATGTTGCGCTATTGAGTATAGAGCTATATGTTTAAACTTCTCAGCAGGTAGATGATGTACTTCATCTATTAGAAGTAGGGAGAAGTAAGGCATTAAATTAGTTATGTATTTATAGGCTGTCTGATAGGTAGTTAGAGTTATTGGGGCGATATTCTTCTCCTCACTATAGTACATACCTATAGCAGACCTCGACGCATTAGTAAACCTCAGTATTGAGTCTACCCACTGAGTTAACTGATCCTTAGTGTAGGTAACTATTAAACACCTCTCACTCAATCTACAAATAGCTGCTATACCTATAACAGTCTTCCCAGAACCTGTCGGCAGTGCTATAATACCTTGATAATTATTAGAAATCCATTTATCAAGAGCTTCAACCTGATAATCTCTTAAACTTCCTTTAAACTCTAACTTAAAAGGTAATGGTTGTGACTCCTTAAACCCTGTATTGTTAATTACCTTAACGCCTAAGTCAGTTAAAATCTTTACTACGGTGAAGAAGTAGTAAGGAAGTACTTTAAAATTCTTTTTCTGCCTATCATAGGTAACGTAATTCTTTATCTTCTCATAGATTTCTCCTAAGTAGGTATTAGGTATTAATATTATGTTCTTACTATTAACATCAAATTCCATCACGACCTCAACCTCTCTGGAAAGTTCTTTAGAGAGTATTTTAATTAGGTCTTCACTATAAGTAAAATCGTATTTCTCAAGTATCTCTACAACATCATCAACATCAAAGCCATTCCTTAAAATCTTACTTAAGTTGAGACTGAATTTTGAGACTCCATTCTCTCTCCCAAGGTAATCAGCAATACTGATAACTTCTCTAAACTCATCATCATCAAGCCACTTCCTAGTACTCACAACATAATTAGCCACCATAGTACTTCAAACCTTAATCTCAACACTCCCTCCTAACTAATTAACTCAGTAATTATTAAATGATTAAAACATTTTAGGAACTAGAGGTATTCATGAAGATGCTGAGATAGTGTAGATGATTAATATTAAATAGCTTTTACACGTCTCCAAACATCCTTCCTAATTTTAACTATTATCCTAGATGAGCAGTATGGACAACTAATCCTTTCTATAAGTTCTATATCCTTATTTGAGAACGTCCTCCCGCACATCCAGCATTTATAAAGTATTTCTTCACTCATAGTACCCCCTACTTAATTCAGGAAGAACTCTTAAATTTTATTGTATTAACCTCTAGTTATAACCATGTAAAGTGATGTAGCGGTATTCCTCCTACAAATCAACACTACTTCATAGAAATCTTACTGTATATCATCCCTAGGACTTCATTTATTATCTTAGCAGCAACTATTGATGTTATCATTGATTGGTCGTAACTAGGTGTTAATTCAACTACATCTAAAGATATGAATCTATCATCGATAATTAATTGTAGTATATCTAGTAATTCAGTAGGTGTTATTCCTTCAGGTTCAGGGGTTGTAACGCCTGGGGCGTATGCTGGGTCTAAAACATCTAAATCAATGCTTAAGTGAATCTTAGAACAATCCTCTAACGCCTTACTTATATTTCTGCTTATTTCCCTTACTCCTAACGTTTTAACCTGATTAGATGTGAAGTATCTTATGTTGGAGTTCTTTAAGTCTCTATACTCCTCATGTGAAACAGCTCTAATACCTACTAGAGTAATTCTACGATTACCTAAGATTTCATAAATCCTCCTAGTAACACATGCGTGGCTATACTTACTACCTAAGTACTCATACCTGAAGTCACTATGTGAATCGAAACATAGGTAACAGACATTACTAGTAGTTAACGCCTTTATCAAACCCTTAACAACTCCTAAAGAAATAGTGTGTTCACCACCTATGAATACTACACGTAAACCATCACTGATCAACTCTGAAACTACACCCTCAATAATACTTAATGACCTAGTAACATCACCGTGTGGTATTACTACATCACCAGCATCAGCTATAGGGATTTCCTCAATATTTATTAAAGACCTTAAAGAGAATAACTCTATAGTTTGTGAAGCTAGTCTAACGTATAACGGTGCGAATCTACAGCCAGACCTAAAACTAGATGTAGAGTCTAGTGGAATACCAACAACGGTGAATAAAGGCTTCTCAACTCTTACATCCATGCCGTTGAATGTGTAAGGGCTTCTAACTATATATAACTCCTTCATATAATACCCTCCAATCACAGAAGAATATGCTATACTGATTTTAAATACATTTTAATTATGGTCAGACTTAATGCTCATAGTAGGTTAATGATTTACAGTAGTAATGTTTATGATTAAGTGTAAACGATCTCTTAAGCGTTTTGGATTGATCGGTCTTAATTATATAACTTCATATATACTTAAGTTAGGTATCTATTAGGGGTTTGAGAATGAGTGGTTTTGATAAGTATGAAAAGATTGTTGAGCTAGCTAAGAGGAGGGGATTCTTCTGGCCTTCCTACGAAATATACGGTGGGGTAGCTGGTTTCTACGATTTAGGTCCTCTAGGCACACTTCTTAAGAACAGAATAGTTGAGAAGTGGCGTGAATGGTTTGTGAAGAGAAATCAAGGATTCGTAGTAGAGATTGAGACCCCTATAATAATGCCTTATAAAGTCCTTGAAGCTAGTGGTCATGTAGAGCATTTCACAGACCCTATAGTTGAGTGTTTAAGGTGTGGTAGGAAGTTTAGAGCAGATCAGTTAGTTGAGGAGAGTCTTAATGTTAAGGTTGAGGGTATGGGAATTGATGAGTTAAGTAGATTAATACGTGATAAGGGGGTTAAATGCCCATTATGTGGTGGTGAATTAAGCGATGTTAAACTATTCAACCTACTATTCACGACAACTATAGGTCCTTACTCTCAAGACATCGGTTTCTTAAGACCTGAAGCGGCTCAAGGCATCTTCACAGCGTTTAAACGTGTTTATGAAGCTTTCAGGGAGAGGTTACCTATAGGTATAGCTCAGATTGGTAGGGTAGCACGTAATGAGATCTCACCTAGGCAAGGTATTGTAAGGCTTAGGGAATTCACTATAATGGAGGTTGAATTCTTCTTCGACCCTGAAAACCTTGAATGCCCCTTACTAGACAGGTGTAAAGGTAAGTTAAGGATACTACGTGCAGAGGATAGGCTTAAGGGACCTCAAGAACCTGTAGAGGTAGATGTTTACGAAGCTCTAAGAGAGAAAATTATTAAAATACCTTGGACAGCTTATTGGATGTGTATAGCTAGGGACTTCTTAATAGATCTTGGTGTCCCTGAGCATGATATGATGTTTGAGGAGAAGTTACCTCATGAGAGAGCTCATTATTCTGCACAGACGTTTGACCAATTAGTTAGGATTAGTAGGTGGGGGTGGTTGGAAGTTTCAGGTCATGCTTACAGAACAGACTATGACTTATCGAGACATATGAAGTATAGCGGTCAGGACCTCAGAGTTTTTAAGAGGTTTGAAGAACCTAGGGTTATTAAGTCGTATAAAGTTGTAGTTAATAAAGCGTTAATAGGTAAGCTCTTTAAAGATAAGGCAACGGACGTGTTAAACTTGATATCGTCGATGGATGTTAACGACTTAAAGTCTAAGATCTCAAGTAGCTCTGAAGAATATATAGTTTTAGGTGGGTATTCAATACCGAAATCAGCTGTAAGTATTCAGGAAGTTACTGAGAAAGTAAGTGGTAAACATATAATACCGCATGTTGTAGAACCATCATTCGGTGCTGAGAGATTATTACTAGTAGTTTTAGATCATGCATATAGTGAGGAGGATGGAAGGGTAGTTTTAAAACTACCGAGGAGTTTAGCACCTATTCAAGTTGCTGTATACCCTCTAGTCAATGATACTGAGTTGGAAGCTAAGGCTAAGGAAATATATGAGGAGTTAGTTAATGGGGGGTTCTACGTAGTATATGATGATTCAGGAACTATCGGACGACGTTATGCTAGAGCTGATGAAATAGGTATACCGGTTGTAGTAACCGTAGATCATCAAACACTAGTAGATTCTACAGTAACACTCCGTGATAGAGATTCTAGGAAGCAGGTTAGGGTGAGGAGGGATGAGGTATTAAAGAAGATTCAGGAATTCTTAACAGGGTTATACGAGATAACTTAACTTCTTACTGATAGATACACTTGATCGAAACACTCTAAATTTCAGGATTATTTATCAACTTTACGCTAGGTTTAACTCTTAAATATTTCTAAGGATATTTTAGAAGTGGTGGATCTACTGTCGGGATCTAGTAAAGATGTTAAGGAAGGTAGTGGTAAGAGGGATATTAAGTCATTAGTATCTATAATCCCACCACCGCAGTCATTGATGTCTAAACAGGTTAAGGTTAAGGAGAGGAGAATTAGATTGAAATATAATAGTTCTGTGAATGCTGATGAACTATACCTATCTAAAGCTTTAGCTGAGGAGTTAGGGATTAAGGATATCGCATGTATCGCTGTGGCCGGGAAAAAACGTATAGAGTTGAAGGCTGTAATAAGTGATAAAGTACCTCCTAATGAGGTATGGGCTAATCCAGACGCTATGAAGTCTAAGGGAATAGCTGATAATAGTATAGTGACAGTGAGAGGGGCATAGATGTCATATTTTGAAGTACTTAATGAAGTTCAGGAAATTACATTAAGACATGAGAGATTAGTTAATAGGTTAAGGGTTGAGTTAAGTAATGTTAGTAGTGGTAGTCATAATGAGGATCTGATTAAGGACTTAGTCGAAGATTTAAGACGTACTAGGAGGGTATATAGTAGTGTAACATCTAAGGTTTCTGGTATAGAGTTGAAAGATAGTAATGTAGGTAACGACCTATACACATTAATTGAGTATAACGTCCTTATAGCACTTAATAATGAGCTAGAATTACTTAAGACTTTATCTAAGCATATACGTCGTGGTAAGATAAAATCTATCGAGTTAGACGATATAGTTAATGATGTATCTCACGTTAATGAGATATTAGCAAGTCTTAGCAATTCTATAGTGAGGACTTCATAAGTAATAATGATTAGTAGTTGTCGTAATTCAAACCTTTTGCCGTGAAGATTTAGTTAAACAAATATATACTCCTATTAAGATTTCATAACTGGTTAGATAAGTTATGAGTGAGGATGCTTTAAGACTGGAGTTGAGTGTGGGTAGTAATGAGAGTATAGCGGAGTCTAATATAGTTGAGAGGGTTAAGTCGCTGATTAGGGATGTTATTCAGGGGTTTAGAGAGGTTTTAAGTCAGCTTAAAGACTTAAGTGAGGATAAGGTTGAGTTGGTTAAGGTAAGGCATGAAAGGATAAGGAGTATTAAGAACAATGTTGAGAGTAACTCGATATCGGTTATGGAGTATATAGTTAGGGTTTCACCAGCCTTAATATATAAGGATATATATGTTTCAATAGTGGGTAACATACTTAAGTCTGTAGAGAGTTGTGAGGCGACTTCCTATAGGGCTTTAGCACTATCTATTAAGGGGTCTGTAGAGATTAGTGATATGTTATACTCGTTATTGGAGTCTATGGTGAGAAGCAGTATTAATATGTTAGAGGATTTAGACAGTATGCTTACGTTAATCTCTGTGAATCCGAGGAAAATTGGGGAGATATACAATGATGTGGTTAAGCTTGAAGACGACATAGATAACTTCTATAGGCATGCATTAATAGAGGTAGTTAAGAGTTGTGGTAGTGATGCAGGTACCCTAGTACTTATGAAGGAATTAATAGATAAGCTTGAGGATGCAGCAGATCACCTAAAGGATGTAGGTACTAATCTAAAGTACTTATCACTTCATAGGATTTGAATTATGGTTAAGGCTCAACTAGTAGGGTCTAAGTTAATAGTATTTGACGTTAATGACGCTAGGAGGATATTTTCTCAAGGGTTTTTCGGTAAGCCGTTAGGTGTTAAGAAACCTAAAGATACTGATATCTCATCACCTTTAGAGTTATCTCTAATTGAGGGTATGTATCTCCTCGAAAATAAAGTAATTAGTGTAGAGTATATGGGTAGGGAATTAAGCATAGATGAATTTAAGGGTATAGCTATTAGTAGGGTAGATAATTTTGAAGACCTATACCTAGTTTATAAGGAGTTAAGGAAGGAGGGCTTCATAGTTAGGTCAGGTCTTAAGTATGGTGCAGACTTCGCTGTATATAGGTTAAGACCAGGTCTAGAACACGCACCATATCTGATTAAGGTGATTAAGTTCAACTCTAACATAGACCCTGGAGACTTGATAGGTTGGGGTAGACTCTCACATAGTGTGAGGAAGAAGTTAATAATAGCGGTTATATATCCTGATAAAGAGGTAAGCTACATAATGTTTAAATGGTTTAAACCGTAGGTATTATTATGGAGTACCAGTAGTGTGGTGGGTTTAGTGGGAGCTACAGGTAAGCCCCAGAGATTTGAAAGCCAGCATGAGAGTGGTGGTAAGGAGTTAAAGCCTTTACCGATAGGTAAATTCTGTAATCAATTATGCCCATTCTTTAAATGTTCTAAAAATTCCCTAGTATTCGTTAATAAGGTTGTAAAGGGACATGTACAGAAATCAGCTATGTGTAGATGGATTGGTGACCAGTGCTTAGGGTATAAGTGTCAATTCGCCTTCTGCGAACGTAAAGCACTACTACCGAATGGGGTTTGTACCCTAGCTATAAGGTTTAGTGAGGGTGCTGATGACTTCCTTAAAGAGGTTGAGAAATACGATATTGGTGGTGGTAAGGTTAAAGACATTCTTGGCCGAAGAACTGGACGCAAAGATATTTATCTTGAGTAGTTCTACCCTCCCCCCAACGTCTATATAATTTATTTTCAATACCTAACACATCTAATACCTTCCCAACCACATAATCAACAACATCACTTAAGTTTTTAGGGTTTGGGTAAAATGCTGGACTAGCAGGCAGTATCGTCGCACCAGATAATGAAGCTTTAAACATGTTAATTATGTCTATAGTACTTATAGGTGTTTCCCTAATCACTAACACTAACGGTTTCCTCAGTCTTAGGAAGTTTAACGCAGCCCTACTAAGTAGGTTCCCCTGAATGGAGTTAGCTATCATTGCGAGAGTTTTAAGTGAACACGGTATTATAGTCATGGAGTCGAAGTTATATATAAAGGAGGTACTCGATAGTGGGGAGTCTAAGTCATTACTTACGTATAATTCTCTGCACCTAGATTTAATTATCTTAACGAATGATTCCTTACTACAGCACTCATGAACAGCGACTTTAACAGCATTCTTACTTAATATTACGTAAGTCTCATAATCCTTCAATTTACTTAGGTAATCTAATAGTCTTAACCCATAAATTATACCGCTAGCACCACTAATACCTACTACTAACTTAGGCAGTATAGTCACCTTTATAAACCTAGTAGTTATGATTTAAATATGTGATGAGGCTCGAAAGGTCGGATTAATGAAGAGCCCGTGCAGGGCTGAGATCAGTGGTTCTGAGGGTGTTAAGTCGTGGATGAGGAAGTGATTAGTAAGTACTTAAAAGCTGGTGATATAGCATGGAGGGTAAAGCAGTTCTTATATAGTTATGTAAAACCAGGTATGAAGTTACTTGAGCTAGCGAATACTACTGAGAACATGATTAGAGAACTCGGTGGTGAGCCAGCATTCCCTATAAACATATCTATAAATTCTATAGCTGCTCATAAAACACCTCTACTAGATGAGGTTGATTCAGCTATCACAGAAGATGATGTCGTGAAAATAGATATTGGAGTCCATGTTGATGGTTATATAGCTGATACAGCCATAACGTTATGTTACAATGATAAGTTAAATAACTTAGTTGAAGCTTCTAAGGAGGCTTTAGAGAAGTCGTTGAAAGTTATTAATGAGGGTGTGAGGTTCTCAGCAGTCGGTAAGGTTATTGAGGAGACTGCGAAGAAGTACGGATTTAAACCTATTAGGAATTTAGGTGGTCATAGCTTAGACAGGTATGTAATTCATGCTGGAGACGTCATACCTAATTACGGTGACGTAATGCAATTAGGTAAGTTCAGACGTGGGATGGCGTATGCTATAGAACCATTCATATCTACAGGTAATGGTTATGTAGTTGAGGGTAGTGAAGTAAGTATCTATGCGTTATCAAAGACAAAATTTAAAGGACTTACAACTCAGGAAGCCCACGTAGTCAACTACATTTTAAGTAGGTTTAAGACATTACCATTTTGTGAGAGGTGGTTCTCAGAATTAGGGTTCTCATTAAACAACCTGAGAATTCTTCTTAATTCATTAAAGTTGAAGAACATGTTAAGAGAGTATCCAGTACTTATTGAGTCATTACCTAAAGCATATATATCACAATTTGAGGAGACAGTCTTAATAACTAGTAAGGAAGTTATAATAACGACTAACCCAACCTTCTAATGTTAAAATAATTGGATACTATATGAATTACTTAGTTGAGGACTACTTATAGAGGAAGCTTTAAACACTCCTACCTATCTCAGTTCTTTCTCCTTCGTACCACCTACAGAGTATATAGCATCAACTACTAATTTACTCCCGCATTTCGGACATTTACCTGTCTCTAACCCTACGTAATATCCTTTATTAAATTCTTTCTCCTCATTATAATCATTATTCAAACACTTTATCTTAACAATTATTTTAGGTCCTATAACTGTTTTACTAATCCTCTTCTGAGTGAACATGGAGATTATAGTAAAGATTAGTAGTAATGTCGTTAGGATCAATAGGATTATAGTTAGGTAATCTAAGGAAGTGAACTGAACCATTAGAGAACACCCACAGTATTCCCTACACCAACAACTATTACTGCCTCCCCCTCCCTAACCTTACTATTGATTAATTCTTTAACTCTCTCAAGAGCTTTTAAGACTCCATCGTAGACCTCCTTAGTCATAGTATTTATAGCTTCCTCAATAGACATTTTTATAACTACAGCATCTAATGGTATCCCATACTTAGTTACAGCCCTCTCAATACTAATTTTCTCAGGGCCTACATCACCTATAGCGGCTCCAACACCTTCAGCAACTTCACCACTATCCTCACTCTCTAGTCTGAGGGCTGCATCAACAGTGATTACCCTCGCTACATTACCACCTAACATCTCTATAAGTTTATCAACTGCTTCACCAGGCCTCCCTACAGTTGCACCAGGTCCTTCAGCCTTAATAGCGTATACCCTCCTATTATTAAGTGATACCTCATAATATACTGTATCCTCTGTTATCACTTTAGGTTCTGCAGAACCTACTAAGTACCTAACTACTAACGGGCCTGCACCATCACCTATAGGGGTACCTAATGAGAAAGCATCTAATGCCTTACTATAAGCATTCACTACCCTCAGTATTTCAGGCATACTAAGAGCTAACTGCATTAGGAGTATCCAGTTATTATTCTTTAAACCTAACTTGAAGTAATGCTTTAACACCTTATTAACTATGTTGATAGCTGAGGCTATCTCTAAAGCTACGATTACGTTGTGTTTCTCAGGTTTTTGAAGTTTGGGTATATACCTTTCTACATATTCTTTAACGTTAGCATCTCTGACATTGATTAAATGAGCTAACCTCCTAATAATATCTGTAGGTTCTATACTTACAGGTTCTATTAGGAAGTAATTATTTATGAAGTTATCAATTACCTCCTTAGGTGAAGCAACATTCAACTTACTTAAGTAGTTAACTAACCTACGTCTAATATCATTTTCAATCTCGTCAAGCTGTACTAACCTACGTCTAACGTATGAGGCGAATCTCCATAACTGCATTCTCTGAGGTATGTCTGTGAAGTTAAGTATGAATGACAGTATGAAAATAGCTGTTAATACTATATACCATATATCACTAGAGCTCACATTATTCATTCAATCTCCTTAAAGCTAGGGTTTAAACACTTTAATAAGTTTTTAAGCTACTTACTATTTTAATGATAGTCGATAGTACTTTAAGTAGTTGGTATGAGTTTTAAGTTTGGGTGTGAATGTGAGGGTTTTCCAGTGCTTAGTAGAAGCTATAGACTTAAGCGTATATTCCTATGTTAAACCTGGTGCTGTACATAGATTCTCCATATACGACTTAGACACGTACAAGTATGTGAGGACTATAACATCAGCATTAGATACATACTTACAGTCGATCACGTTGGGTGAGTCTGTAGCTAAAGGTGTTATAGGATTTCCGTCAGCTGGTATAGGTAGGTTGGTTTCTCAAGCTATTACATCCTCACTAAGTAAACTAGGAGTAAATGTGGTTGTAGAGTTACATATAACGTTAATCCCTACTGTTATAGCAGCTTCCTACACGTTGACCAGTGAGAAACAACTAAGTCTTAATACTTTTAGGAAAGCGCTTACAAATATGTTGACGTACTCAGATGTTAATGATGCTTTAGAATTATATGGAGTTCTTAAAAAGCTGGATAAGTTCAGTAAAGTGTTTGAGGATTTAGGACTTACTGAAGGTGTTATCAGAACTAATTATATGAACTTAAGAGGTATTTATCAAGTATTAGGTAGGCAGTTCCGTCCCCTAACAGCATTAGTTGATAAGTTAGACATCATAGTAGGTATGAGTAGTAAATTCATAAAAGTTTATGAAGAGACTTACGACCTTAACCTAGCAACTATATTAGCATATATTCATGGATTGGAGAATATCTACGGATTATCATTTAAAATAGCAGCTTCTAAACAATCAAATATAGTTAATGAACTGTATAGGCTTGATAAGGAATTAAGAGGTAAAGGTTTGAACTTCAATGATATGATCCCAATATTATGTGCTTCAACGTTATTAGCTTTACTCACCATTGAAAAATAACTAGCTAAAACAATTAAACTATTAACACTTGGTTGATACTTAGGTGTGTTAAGGTAGTATTCAGTGATATATGTATAATGTTTAACTCTTAACAGTCTCTTAACATAGATTATTATGTCTTTAAAGGCGGTGTTAGATTTATTACAGTTACCCCTCTTCTTGCAGGTAATGATACGTTATAAACCTTCACACCGTCTATAACTGCCTCTAATACTTTAGAGTTATGCGCGTGTGCATGTATTGCTATGCTTGGTTTGGCCTCCTTAATAGTGTTTTCCATATCTCTAGAACCCATGAACGGTAGTATCCTATCAGGTTCGCCTTTTACCGTTATGAAGGTTGGAGCATAATGAGATACATATATGGAGATATCAGATACCTTCTTAACCTCATTAATCAACTTCTTAATTATTAAGACTCTCTCTTTATAGACTTTCTCCAGTATTGGTTTATTCCTACTTTGCCAGTAGGTCAACTTCTCTAGAGACCCTCTGCTACCTACGATTCCTATCCTTACGTTATCTATATACAGTACTGTAGGGCTATCGTTAAGCCAAGTGATTTCAGGGTATTCCTTAATTAACTTCTCCTCAACTTCTTGGTATTCCTCATTACCGAAGACAGCAATTATAGGTACGTCGTTAAATCTAAACTTTACAGCATCTACTATAAACCTAAGTTCCCTAACATTACCGCTATCAATCATATCACCAGCAAATATTATTAAGTTAGGTCTCGAGTTAATTAGAGATTTTAACGATGCTAAGAATATGTTGAAGTATCTAAGACCATGTACATCACCTACAGCATATATCTTAATAGGTAATATAATCACCACCCTACTAAGGTTTAATTACGTCGTAATCCTTTTAAGTTATTTGATTTAAGTGTGTAAGTAGGTTGATATCTTGAGGATAATTACCGTGAAACTACCTGATACATATATTGATGGTATTGATGAACTTGTTAGGCTAGGTAGGTACTCATGTAGGAGTGAGGCTATAAGGGTCGCTATTAGGGATTTACTTAAGAGGGAGTTATGGTTTAGTGATGAGGAGCTAGATAACGTTAGTAGGTCTAAACAACATGCTTTAAAAGTTGTTACAGATAATGTTAGAGTCCTTAAGATTAGTTAGTAGTTATAATGAATGTTTGCCTGATATCATATTTTTAAGTTTAAGTACTTAGGAATTCTTAGAGTAGTCGGCTATGAGGAGGGCTGGTATTTCTGAGCGATGATGTAGGACATCAGAACCGAGCCATAGACTACGGTTCACACATCTTACTCTATGTTGATGAGAGGAGGTCTAAATTAGTTAGGGTTGTTAAGGGTAGGACTTTATCTACTGATAAGGGTTCTATAACATTAGATGATATCGTAGGTATGGAGTACGGCAGTGTTGTTAAGTTAAGTACTGGTGTTAAGGCCTACATACTAAGACCTACATTAATAGATTATATGTTTAAGGGGTTTAAGAGGGTCACTCAAGTAATATACCCTAAAGACTTAGGCTTCATAACATTACTAGCTGATATACGTCCAGGTAGTAGAGTACTTGAGGGAGGTGTTGGTACGGGCTTCTTAACTGCTGTTATAGCTAGGTATGTAGGTGATGAGGGTCACGTATATGCTTATGAGATAGATAAGAGACGTATTGACGTGGCTTTAGAGAACTTAAGATTAGTAGGCTTGGAAAATAGAGTTACCTTTAGAAATAAGGATGTGAGGGTTGATGTAGATGACTACGATATTGACTCAGCAATTCTTGATATACCGGACCCTTGGAACGCTCTTAAGACGTTAGCAAGAGCTTTAAAACCATCAGCAACAGTAATATCATTCTTACCATCAATTAATCAAGTCGAGAAATTAGTTAATTATGTGTTAGATAGTGGTTTATTCGTAGATTTAAGAACGTATGAAATACTTCTTAGGGAGTATGAAGTTTCGAAGGATGTTATAAGGCCTAAGACTATGATGGTAGGTCATACAGGTTATATAGTATTTATGAGGATGTTGAAACAATAAGTAATTTAACCATATTATAAACTACTAATACGGTGTTAGAGTGCAACATGTTAGGTTTACAGTTGGTGAGAAGGAACTACATACCGTAGTCATAGATTACGATATGTTCTCCAGTAAAATCTCAATAATTGTTGATGATAACGTAATTGATACTGCAATATTGACTGGAAAACCTATTAACTTAGAATTCAACGTAGGTAATTCTGAAAAACATAGGGTTAAGGTAGGGATTAGAGGGAAGACAATACCGGTTATCTCCGTATTTATAGATGATAACTTAATAGGTACTTTCAGATAGTATTAATTAACATTTAAAGCTTACATAACGTATAATATGTTGGTGGGTAGTGATGGGAGGAGGTAAGGGAGGAAAACCCATATCAATAATTGAAAAACGTCAAAAGAGAGCTTTAGAACAGCAACTTAAGCAACAAATGAAGAAGACTGAACAACGTGGGAAGAAGACTCAGGTATCATTACTAGTTGATGAATCATTAATTAACAGAGCTATTAAGGAAGTAACTGGCTTGAATATCATAACTCCTTACGTCCTAGCATCTAAATTAGGTGTGAACGTCAGTATAGCTAAGAGGATAATGAAGGAATTAATAAGTCGTGGTATGTTAACTCTAGTTAGTAAGAATAGAAGAGTGATAGTTGCATCTGTTAAGACATCATAAACTAACTCATAATTGTTCACGACCAACTTCTTCAGAAACCCTCTTAAGTTGTCCTCTGAACATCTCAATAATTTCATCAACTGTTGTAGCATCCTCTGCTTTCTTATCACTTCTCCATCTTAAGAACCTTGGGAATCTGATTGAGATACCTACGCCAGGTCTTACAACACCTTTACCACATGTATGTAGTGGTGATAGAGTTAGCTCAGCTCCTATGATTTCAGCTACTAATGATGGAACCACCCATACGTCAGGTTCGATCTCTGAGTCGACTCTGGGGTGTTTATGACTTATTATTAGTGGTTGGAGTAGTTTAGGGATGGTCTCTAGATCTTCATCAGTAAAGCCTGAACCAACCTTACATACAGTTTTGAAAGTATCTGTCTTAGGATCGTATGCAGCCATAAGTAATGCTCCGTACTTACCACCACGCCTACCTCTACCATAGAAAGCACCAACAACCACTAAATCTACAGTATCTATCATTTCACTCTTGTAATCCCTCTTATACTTAATCCAAAGCCACCCTCTAGCACCAGCTTGATAAATAGCTTGGTCATGTATTGCCTTTACTACAACCCCCTCACAACCGTTCTCAATAGCTTTTAAGAAGAACTCCTCTAACTTATTAACATCATCGGTTACTATATGATCAGCTATCCTTAATATCTCACCTTCTTCAACAACTTCTTGAAGGTACTTCCTCCTAATAGTTATAGGCTTTAGTGTTAAGTCTTCATCATCCATATAGAGAATGTCAAAGAGATAGACCCTCACTGGTACTTCCTTAATCACTTCATGAATATCGTGTTTTCTCTTCCTATGCATTAACTCTTGGAAAGGTCTTAAATCACCTGTATCAGGGTCTACAGCTACGATCTCCCCCTCAACTATAGCTCTAGAACATTTCAACCCCTTAATTACCGCCTCAACAACATCTGGGTACTGATGTGTTATGTTCTCAAGTCTCCTTGAGAATATCCACACGTTATTACCGTCCTTATGGATCTGTGCTCTCTCACCATCATATTTAAACTCTACTAAAGCCTTACCACCAACCTTACTTAATATTTCACTAGCATTACTTAATCTCTCAGCAAGCATAGGTCTTATAGGGGTACCAACACTAGGTTTTATATTCTTAAGACTCTCAACACCTTCTAATGCAAGTACCTTAGCTACGTTCCCTAAATCTGCTCTGATATTGTATGCCCTCTCAATAACGTTTCTGAATCCTTGAGAACCTGCGAAGCATATAGCTAAAGCATCAAGTATGGTGGCGTCCCCGATACCTAACCTAAGCCTACCCTCTATCAAACGAACTAAGTATCTAGCTTCTAGAGGTTCAGCATCAACTAAGAGACCGGCGATCAGGTTTATCTTTACATCCCTACTACCCTCACCAACCATTGAAGCAACCCTAACTAACGTTTCGTAAACTTTGTTAACAGTTAATTTACCACCTCCCTTAGGTTGGAGTTTAATAAATTGTGTTAACCCTCCAGAACTACTTCTTTGCTTGAGTACCTCAGCAGCTTTCCCTAAATCACCTAATTGTTTATAAAGCTTCTCAACATCACCTTCACTTGCTTTAGTAGCTATGGATATGGCCTTTATCAAGAACTTCTCACCAACACCTAACTCAGGCATACCACTCCATTCAGGCCATAACCTACCCTGTAGTAGGTATATTACCCTATCTATAATTTCTGGTGGTGTCTTCCTGAAGAGGTCTACTAGGATGTTAGTCAGCTCAATCCTACTACTAATACCTTCAAGTTTAGCGAACGTCTGAGCAAGTATTATGAAGTCCACAATCTCCCTAAATATACTTTCTTAGATGTATATTAAAGACTTAATACTCTATAAGATAATTGTTATAGTAGATGATGAAAACCGGCAAGGAGATAATGATGTCTGTTCAGAGTTAATCTGATGATCTTGACTTACTTATAGTGTTTATGATGTATGTTAGGGCTGCCTCTAACTCAATTATGAAGTACTCATTGAAACTACCTTCAATTAAGATCTCAGATATGTATCCATCAGCTAACTTAATATCATATCTGGAAACCCTACTAATACTTGAGGACTTCTTCTCATCTAAGAATCTAGTTAAGTAAGACTTTATCAATTCATGCTCAGCTTCAATCTTAATTAACGGAACTACTTTAATCCTACTCGGTGTGGCGGTTATAGTCATCACTATATTACCCTCATCATCCTTCAAAGCTAATACCTCTTCCTTAAGCTTCCTATCCTCACCTCTCTCAGGAGTTCTACTAACCCTCTCCAACATCTTTAGTAATGACTCGTAGAATTCAAGTTCATTCCTTAAAGACTTAATCTTCTCCTCTATAAACTTCTTTAACTCATCATAACTGTATTTGATGCTAATGACGCCCACCTTCAAGGAAATCTAGTAGTGTTTTCCTCTTAATACTCCCTACATCGTACTCCATAAAGTAGTACTCCTTAATCATATCGAAGTCACTCTCTAATACTGACCTTATATTTGGGTTATATAACGCTGTTGCTGGGTGATATGTTGGGATAACTAAAACATCCTTAATACCTACTATATTCATCTTATACGACCTCCCCCTCATCTTACTAACATTAATCCATCTAACACCTCCTAACTCAAAAATAAACTTACCAGCATGATTACCTAAAGTAACTAGTATCTTAGGGCTTACTAACTTAATAATAGATACTGTATACTCGCTACAAGCTCTGATTTCCTCATCATAAGGCTCCCTATTGTTAGGGGGTCTACACTTAACGACGTTAGTTATAAAGACTTCAGACCTCTTAATACCTCTAACCTCTAATAACTCGGTTAGTAATTTACCTGCAGCACCTACGAAGGGTCTACCCTCCTCATCTTCATTCTTACCTGGGGCCTCACCAATAAGTAACATCTTACTATAGAGAGATCCTTCACCAGGTACTGGATTAGTTCTATATTTATGAAGGTCACATTTAGAACATCTAGAAATTCTACTAACTATTTCAGACCATAGAAGCTCCTTACTATCCAAACACTACCAACCAATTATAGTATCATTATTAAAATATTTTAAGTGTGTATATTACTTAGTCCGGGGTTTAAGAGATGGGGTTGAAGAAGGGTAAGTATGTGTATGTGGAGTTAGGTAAGGATAAGTACGTAAAGGTAAGAGTGCTTAAAAGTAGGGCTGTAGATAATCCACAGAGATACATCCCGTTAAATATCGTAGTAAAGAGACCGCCTAAAAACGCCACTATAGTTAAGGCTTCAGAAATCCCTACAGAAGTGATTAGTAAGTTACTTTAGATAGTTTTAAACCACATTACATAACATTCTCTAAGCTTAAGTAGGTGCTACGTAGTTATGTTTGGTAATACTTTAACTCTTACTCTATAGGTGGTGTTAGTACGTAGATTATAACCGCTTCTTCATCACTTAAGTTCTCTAACTCGTACGTATGCCCAGCAGGTAAGTATACTGCATCACCTACGCTAAACTCAACAACATTATCGTTCCACCTAAGTCTTAACTTACCTTTCAACACGTAGTATACCTCATCTTTATCAGTGAAAGACCATCTATAACCCTTAGCATGTGGACCTACATAGCATACTCCTAACATTAACTTATCAGAACCTTCCCTATTCTTAGTTATCAACCTCTTAACCTTAAATCCCTCAACATCACACATTAAGGGTATGACAGCTTTAACATCATTAACATTAACTACTTTAACCTCTTTCCTAGACATAATCTCACATTGAGAACCTGTTTCAGGATTTAAATACGTATTTTGAATGTATTGTAAAGCTTAAATATAGTGGGTGTTGAGATAGATCTTAGTAATGTGATGGTTTAAATGATGAGTGTGGCGGTCACGGATCTTTAGTGAAGACTTAGGAGCCCACTGAAGTTCTTCATTAGACTTAAGTGTTATCCTTAAGTATTGGTAGCTTAACTCCTTTCTGGAATTGATACTTACCTCTGTAAGGCTTATTAACAGGAGTCGTCAACTTTGAGAACACCACGTGAAGGAATCTAATTCCTGTTCTTAACTTTATCGGAAATGATGTTGATAAAACCTCAATAGTTATCTGACCCTCAAAACCACCATCTATTATAGTTGGCGGGATCATTAGTCCAAGTCTTGCGAATGTAGATCTTAATTCAACAAAGCCCATTAACTCAGGCGGTAGTGATACGTATTCTAACGTATGGAGTAAGTATCTCGTGTTAGGTTTTAATATGAATTCATCAGCTTCACCACACTCATAATATTTACTTATATCATCAGGCTTCAATATATCTAGTACTTCACTAGATTCCTTAACCATACAGTAACAACTACCTAACCTAAGGTCAACACCGTTCTCCCTAATTATCTCCTCAGAAAATGGTGTTATACGTAACCTACCGCTACTTAAGTAAGCTCTTAAATCAAAATCTGAGAGTATCATAACTTCTCCCCACAGTAACTCTCTAATAACTTATGTATTTCAGGCAGTATTTTACCTACTTCATTTATCATTTCCTTCACTAACTCCTTAATCTCCCATTGAGCTCCTTTAGAAAGTCTTAGGCATGCAATATGTAGTAGTTCTCTAAGGTTTACAGTCATGATTAACCTAGTAGTTACTGCCTGAGGTAATATGTATCTAGCATCCTCGTAAGGCACTCCAGACTTAATCATCTCACTATAGAGTTTGAAGCACTCTTCAATTAATTCTCTATACTTCACCTCAAATCCTGCCTTAACTATTGACTCAGGGATTACGTACTCTTTACTAGTTGGTGAGTATCTCTGAGATTCTTGAGTATATGATGCTATCCTATGCCTAATTAGCTGATGACTAGTAACTCTGGAAATACCTTCAATATAGAACGTAAATGTTATGTGCTCAAGAACTGAAGGATACTTAACACCCTCTAAGATCCAACTACTTAGATCTCCTTGATATTCTTTAAGGTAGTAATCAACTCCATTCTCCCTAACCTTACCAGCAGACACCTTAAAACCTAGGAGTACTAACTTCCTAACATCACCATCAACACAATTATAAGAAATTAATCTAACCCTCATAAGTATCATTTAGTTAAGCTAGGATAAAAAGTATGTTAAAGAGTTTTCCCTCGTAACTATCATTTGCAGGCCCTCTCCAACTCCTCAATTAAATCTACCTTAATCACATCTCCTGAAGGTTTCAACTCTTTGAAGATCACAGCGTTAAACTTCTGAATTCTAACCCCTGGATGTAACCAACAATCTGGTGGCATACCGGCTTTTAAGCAGGTCTCGCATAAGAAGGTTTCTACATCCCAGCAATACTCAACAGGGACTTCAGGTAGTAGTAGACCTTTGTAAATCCTATACTCAACTACTAACCCGTCAACACCTACTTTAACCTCGTTAACTATATCCCAACCCTTACTACTTAAAGTCCTAGGTATTGAGAGTATCGAGACCTCAAAGATGACTTCATCAAGTTCTTCAGCAGTCATAGGGTTGAATCTAGGGTCTTCAACAGCTGCCGCAATAGCTGCGTTAATAACGTTCTTAGCTAGAGGTTCTATAGGTTGTAGATAACCTATACAGCCTCTTAATTCCTGACCTCCTAAGACTAACTTACGTATAGTGACGAATGACATACCCTTCAGTAGTAATTTCTTAGGTGTGTTAGGCGGTGTATCGATTACCTTATTATCCTTTAAATATTTTTCAACAGCCTCCCTAGCTAGTCTAACTAGGAATACACCGTCATCGAGACTTAACTCGTTAGGGTCTACATAATCGTTAATGTGTTGCATCCCTTCCCACCATACTTAACTTACTATTCACCTCCTCAAGTATCTTACTTATTGTATTCCAATGATTTCCCTGCCAGAAAACCTTCTCACACTTAGGGCATTTCCAAAAAATGTTGTACTTGTTAACTACCTCCTGAGGCACTAAGTGGAGGATCTCTGCTTTGGTAACTCTAATCAGTAGGGTATTACATAGAGGGCATCGTGTATTACTCTCATCAAATACTAACTTAATATCTAATTCCTTAGCTATAGTCGCTAACATCTCAACTATATCTGAAGACTCTATATATATTGACTTAACATCCTTCTTAACAGCCTTCCTATACAGGCTTAAGTCCTTAGTCAGTAATACCCTACTATCCTCTCTAGCTATATTAATCAGTCTCCAGTCTTCGATACGTTTGAAGTATAATGTATCGTATCCTAATAACCTCAACCACCTAGCCAGATTTCCCAACATTGAATCAACTACGAACTTCATCACCTTAATATCGCGTTAACACATTAATAAGTAGTAAATAAGGATGTGTTAAACCACTATGATGAAGTTGTTTCAGTAAGTGCTCATGTATGCTTCAAAGCTTAAAAAGTCTAGGTACTTCATTATTTTTAGGATGTGGTTATGAGTCAGCATGTAATTAATGAGTTAGGTTATGGGGTTATAGTAGGCTTTAGAAGAGCTCTACATAGGCAGTATAATGATCAGGTTTTAGTTAAGGTTTTAAGGAGTAAGTATTTGAGGGTTGATGGGTTACTCGGGAGTAAGGTGTTGATTAGGGATGGTAGGAATGAATATCGGGGTAAGGTAGTTAAGGTCCATAGCGGTAAGAATAATGTGGTAGTAGTTAGTATGAAGAAGGGGATACCCGGTCAGCTTTTAGGAAGTGAGGTAGTTATACTTCAATGATTGGGTAGTTAATTCTTAGGAGTATATGCCCTTAAAAAATCTTATTTAAGATAGGATTAATATATGGTGTAGTATAGTGAGTGTTCAGCAACTTGAGAGATTTAGGAGTTTAAGTCCTGCAGAATTCTTCTATAGGAATAAGGAGATTGCAGGGTTCTCAAACCCTGCTAGAGCACTTTACCAATCGATTAGGGAATTAGTTGAGAATGCGTTAGATGCTACAGACTCATACGGTATCCTACCAGTGATTAAAGTCTCTATAGACTCCGGAGTCATACCGGATAAACCTGAAGTTTACTTAATCAGTGTAGAGGATAATGGTATAGGTATACCTCCAGATAACATACCTCAAGCATTTGCTCAACTACTCTATAGTTCTAAATACGTGCTTAGGCAGACGAGGGGTATGTTCGGCATAGGTGTTAAGATGGCTGTCCTCTACAGTCAGATAACTACTGGTAAACCTGTTGAGGTTTTATCATCAACTATTAACTCTTCAAGGATATACATGTTTAGATTAAGTATTGATATTAAGAATAATAAGCCGGTAATTCATCATAAGGCATCTTTTAAGAAGAGTAATGACTGGCATGGTACAATAGTTAAACTCTTTATAGAAGGTGATTGGAATAGAGCTAAGTCTAAGGTATACGAATATTTTAAGAGGACTGCTATAATAGCACCGTACGCTACGATAATTCTAAAGGATCCAACAGATAACGTAGTGTACTTTAAGAGGAGTACTACGTTAATGCCTAGGCCTCCTAAGGAGGTTAAACCACACCCACATGGAGTCGATATAGAGTTACTTAAGATGTTAATATCTAATACCACTACAACTACGTTGAAGGAGTTCTTGATGGAGGAGTTTCAAGGTATTGGTGAAGTAACATCTAAAACCATTATTGAGTTATTAAAGCTTGACCCAAATAAAGATCCGAAGGGGTTAAGTAATGATGAGATCGAGTTACTAGCTAAGGTTTTAAAAGAATTCAATAATTTTAAGCCTCCAAGACCTGATAGCCTCTCATACCTAGGTGAGGAGATAATAAAGATTGGTTTGGAGTCTATATTAAAACCTGAGTTTGTAGCCGCTAATACTAGGAAGCCTGGTGTGTATGAGGGGCATGCATTCATAGTTGAGGTAGGTTTAGCCTACGGTGGTAACATACCGCCATCGGAGGAACCACTTCTTCTCAGGTTTGCTAATAAAATACCGTTACTCTATGATGAGAGGTCTGACGTTTCATGGAAAGTAGTTAATCAGAATATAGACTGGAGCCTGTATGAGGTGGAGAAACCAGCACCATTAGCTGTTCTAGTACATATATGTAGTACTAAGATACCCTATAAAGGGGTTGGTAAGGAGAGTATTGCTGACGTACCGGAGATAGAGAATGAGATAGAGAAAGGGGTTAGGGAAGTTGCTAGGGAGTTAAAATCGTATATCGTGAGGAAGAGGAAGGAGAAGGAGGAGGTTGAGAAGGCTATAGGGATTATAAAGTATATACCGGATATCGCTAAATCCCTCTCATCAATAGTTAATGACGTACAGTATAATAGCTTAAGCAATGAGTTATTTAAGCTTGTTCTTAAGAAGTTTAAGAACGTGAAGTTTAAGAGTGTTGATGATGTTGTAGTAAGTGTTGAGTAGGTGGTTCTCTATGAAGTTAACATCAAGTGTTGATGTAAAGGTTAGGAAGAAGGCTTTAGAAGTCTTACGTGATAGGTTTAAAGAGCTCGTTAACCAGATCTTAGCTGGTGAAAACCCAACTATAGTTATACCTAAGAGGACCTTAAGCAATACAGTATATGATGAGGGTAGAAAGCTACTGTTATTAGGTCCTGATACCTTAAGTAGGTCCTTCCTAGATGTTAGGGAATCTAAGAAGTTTATGCAGACTGTGTTGATGGCTAGTATAATCTATAACGCATTAACTAATGATGAATACCCAACAATTCGTGACCTATTCTATAGAGGTAAGCATACTATAAGGTATAGAGGTCCTGAAGGTAAGGTATTAGGTGAGAATACTTGGGATTCGCAGAGGGAGTCTGATAGTATAATTAGGGATTTAGAAGTGTTTATAAATATGCTTAGGGAGGAGTTACTAATACTTAGTAAGGAGAAGGGTAAGGTCGTAGGTAATATGAGGATAAGGTCTGGAGATGATGTTATTGACCTTAGTAAGATGGGGCATGGTGCGTACTCAATAGAACCTACACCTGACTTAATAGAATTTCTTGACGTTGATGCTGAGTATGTACTAGTGGTTGAGAAGGATGCTGTCTTCCAACAACTTCATAGAGCAGGTTTTTGGAGGAAGTATAAGGCTTTATTAATAGCTAGTGCTGGACAGCCTGACAGAGCTACTAGGAGATTTGTAAGGCGTTTAAGTGAGGAGTTAAAACTACCTATCTACATATTAACTGATAGCGACCCTTACGGGTGGTACATCTACAGCGTATTTAAGATAGGTTCTATAACACTGTCCTACGAGAGTGAGAGACTAGCTACTCCGTGGTTGAGGTTCTTAGGTGTTATGCCTTCAGATATTTTCGGAGATGTTGGTATTAAGAAAAAACCGTATTTATCAGAATCTGAAAGGAGGAATTATATAATTAAGGCTAAGGAGAGAGATATAAAACGTGCTAAGGAGTTAATCAATTATAAGTGGTTTCAAACTAGTCGATGGAAGGCTGAGATAAATATATTCTTAGAGAAAGAAGCTAAACTGGAGATTGAAGCATTAACTAGTAAGGGGCTTAAGTTCTTAATGGATGAGTATATCCCAAGGAAGATTGAAGTTAAGGACTGGATGGACTAATCAGGTTAGTATCACTGTTAAACTCATATGTAATACCACCTGAAGAATTTAGTATGTATATCTCCTCATACTTAGGGTCACTACTTCTTAATGTCCTACTATGTAGGACCGTATATACTATAAACCCTCCATCCTTAACCCTAGATAAATACTCCTTAACTATGATATCTACATTATAGTGGCTCCTTAAGACTGTTATCAATGTAATTAGGTCGAACTTATAGTTAGTCCTGATGGGAGGGTATGCTAAGTCAGCAACTATGAAGTCAGTCAAGCACCTATAATATCCTGCTTTACGTAGTGCTATGCTGATGATTTTACTACTTACATCCAGACCTACATAGTACTTTAGCCCGTACCCCATCTTAATCAGGTATGTGAGTAGATTCCCAGTACCACAACCAACATCTAGTACTACATCTAAGTTCCTCGGCAACTTACTAAACAACTTACTAAATATGATATCATACTTCAACATCTGCTCATTAGAATATAGCTCATCATAAACGTCTGAGATCGTATCATACCATATAATACATCCCCTAACTTCCTCTAACTCTATACCGTTCACCCGAGAGTGATTGTTTATGGTGTTTAGGGTCGTTTAGTACCACCCTCGGGTTCCTCACGGTCTCCCCGAGCCCCCTCACCGCGGTTCAGCCACGGGTCTCGGAAACTCGGGGTCACCGGTAAGTATGTAAATATCTGGGACTTATAAATCTTCTTTAGCATACTAATAGCTTTAAAAGGACTCAAACAACCCTAACCTACCTTATTTACGGAAACAGCCCTCTTCGTAGTTAGGTCCGAGGCATTATTAGGAGACCTCATATGATATCCTCTGAAGAGGTCTAAACTCTTAGCACACGTTCCTCAGGGTAGGGAGGAGGTCAGATCATATATTACAACCCATGTTATGAATGATATAGAGTAGTAGATGCTTATCCCTTTAGTTAGGTGTTTTTTATGACTTATGCCGAGGAGTTTCATCAATGGTAAGTAACCTACATATAATATTAAGTAAATCGTTATTAGGATGTAATCCACATAGAATTCATTAATGTGTGTACGTAGTACTATAGTCAGTACGTAAAGTATTATACCGGAAACCACCCCATAGATTGCCTTAAGTGTCAGTATATCCATATACTACATCCTAATAAATCCTAAAACGGATATTTTTAAGTAGTGATCTAAGCTCAGGTATTGTAGTGATGAGCTCAAAATGGTATCCTATTAAGAGGGTGTTTAGTTCTCTAGATGTAGCTGTTAGTGTATATGAGTTGAAGGGCTTAATAATCGGTTCACTCGTAGATAACGTATATAGTGATTCAACTGGTGGTTTAATACTTAAGCTGAGGGGTACGTCTGGGGAGGACCACTATCTACTAGTTAAACCTAGTGAGAGATTCCATATCACTAAGAACATATCTAAGTTGGAAAACATTGGTAGGGTACCGTTATTTAGGAGGTATCTTAACGACCTTAAAATTATTGATGTTGAACAACTAGAGTTTGAGAGGATTGCTGTACTGTCTTTCGGAGGTAGGGAAAGTTATAGACTGTATGTAGAGTTAATCCCTAGGGGGATATTAGCATTAACAGATACTGAAGGTAAGGTATTAATATCTAATAAGGAATTTAAAGGGAAAGATAGGGAGGTTGTTATAGGTAGGAAATACATATTACCGCCAATGTTTAGAGACTTCAGAAAACTAAGTACTGATGAGTGGTTTGAAAAACTCAGTAACTATAAATCGTTAACACAAGGTCTTACGAGAGGTCTAGGGGTTCCTCCGGAAGTAGTTAATGAAGTACTAAGTGATTATACCATCAACATCGTAGATAAAGACGTAGTCTCAGAGATTAGGAGTAGGATTATAGCTTTTGTGGATGAAGTGCTTAAAAAACCTGAACCGGTAATCATAGCTTCTAAAAACACGCATGAGTACTTAACATTCTTAACTTTCAAACCGTCTAAATTGGGTGATGACTTAGAAGTACTACATTTTAATAGTTTTAACGAAGCAGTAGATAATTACTTCCTGCAGTTAATCCCTAAGGAAGTTATAGCGAATGAAGTTAGAGCCTTAGATGATGAGTTAGCCAAGACTGAGAAGTTAATTAATGACCTTAAGAAAGAGTTAGAGGACCTTAAGGTAAGAATTAACGAGTTAAGAAAACTCCACGATCTCGTAGCTATGAATTACGATGTTTTAGACAGTATTAGTAGGTGTGTTTGGGATACTATTAAAACTCTTGGTTGGGATTACGTAGGTAGATGCGGTATTAAGGATTACGACAAGAGTAAAGGGATTGTTAAGGTGGTATTAGGAGGTACTAATGTAGAGTTGAACGTTAGAGAAGGTGTTAAGTCTTTCCTGATAAGGCTTAAGTCAGAGATTAAGGAATGTGAAGATAAGATTATGAAAGTTGATGAAGTCATCAATAACCTACTAATGAAGAGAGATAGGTTACGTAAGGAAAGAGATGAGGTAGTTACACCATTAATTAGAAAGGTTGATTGGTATGATAAGTATCACTGGATATTGACATCTGATGGGTTATTATCTATAGGGGGTAGGGATGCTAAACAGAATGAAAAGATAGTGAAGAAGTACTTAACTGATAATGATATATTTATGCATGCTGATATTACAGGTGCGTCGGTCTTCATAATTAAATGTGATGGTAAGATACCTTCTGAGAAGAGTCTCTACGAAGTTGCTACTTTAGCAGCATGTTATAGTAGGGGGTGGAGAGAGGGGTTTGGAAGCCTAGATGTTTTCTGGGTTTATGGGAGACAGGTAAGTAAGAAAGCACCTGCAGGTGAATACTTAGGTTTAGGGTCATTCATGATCTACGGTGAGAAGAACTACCTGAAGAATATTAAGTTAGAATTAGCTTTAGGTGTGTCTATCAGCGGTAATTACTATAAGTTAATAGTAGGTCCTGAGGACTATATAAGGAGTAGGTGTAGGGTTTACATAGTGTTACAACCGGGTAGTGAGGGGAAGGAGGCTATAGCTAAGAAGATAGTTAGGTACTTTATTGAGAAGGAGAGGAGGTTAAAGTATTTAGACGTTAACAATGTTGCGTCGAAGATACCCGGTCCTAGCAGGATTGTGAGTACGTCTAATATATAGTTAGTCTTTATACTTTATAACTCTGCGAACACCTGAATATTACGAATAAGACGTCGGTGATACATGTGGTTCCTAAAGTATCTTCATATATGAGTTTTCCAGTAATAAAAGCTACAGCTGAGGACTCTATACTTACTGTAAGAGACTTAATGTTTAAGCATAGGGTAGGGAGTGTCGTGATTATGGAGGATAAGAGGGTTGTAGGTATAGTATGTAAGGGGGATTTCATTAAGATAGCGTATAATAGGAAACGATATCTAAAACCCTTAGACACTGTTAAAGTTGATGAGATAATGACAACCCCAGTATATGCGACATCACCAAATAAGACTATAAAATCTGTTGCTAACTTCATGAGCAAGCAAGGATTAAGTCATCTACCAGTTATCGATAGTAACGAGGAGTTAGTAGGTATAATTACAAAACACGATGTCTTAAGAGCATTCTCACAGAAGTTCTACGGTATGTTTAAGGTTTCAGACTTTATGTTAGATAACCCTATTACAGTCTCACCTACACACAGTATATTCTACGTAGTTGATACTTTACTAAAGTCAAGTACTGGAAAAGTAGTAGTGGTTAGTGAGGGTAAACCGATAGGGATTATAACTAAATCCGATGTATTACAACCGATCTTAAACATTAATGCGTACCTCAGAAGTTTTAGTAGTTCATCAAAATCAATAAAGAGTTTATATGAGGTATTTAAATCTAGTACCATCTTAATAGCTAGTGATGTTATGACAGCCGACCCAATCATAGTATCACATAATGAGGATTTAGCTAAAGCTGCGGATATCATGGTTAAGAACAGGATAGGATGTCTACCTGTAGTCAACTCAAAAGGTACCTTAGTAGGACTTATAGTTAAGGACAGTATTATTAAAGCTTTAAAGAGTATGAAGACGTAGTCTTCATAAACTTCATATCTTCTTACTAGATTCCTTCAAACGCTTCTCCAACAACTCATGAAACTCCTTCTTAACATCCTTAATAACCCCCCTAACTATGGAGGGTTCTAACCTCTCAACAACACTCCTTAAGAATTTCGTAGCACACTTACTACTATGTAAGGGTATGACATCATCATCAACCCTCAAAATTATCCCCTGACCTTCAGGGAAGACCCTACCACATACTACACATCGATACTTACCCTTAACCAAAATACCACCACTAACTTAAACATAGCTCTACACCTTATTATGACAATACATAAATAAATGTTTTTAAGTCATGATCAAGCTCCACACTAACTGATTTATAATTAGGGTTCTATCAAGCTTTCATTCAATATACAGATTTATAAAATCCTTGTATTCAGCTATTTTAACGGTGTTTGAATGGGTGTTATTTACATATTCGAGGCTAAGGTTGTTAAGACAGGTCAGAAATACTTAATCTACCCACCTAAAGAGTATCAGGAGAAGCTTAAGAAACTTCACGGAGAGAAGGTAAAGATAATAGTAATTAAAGAAAGTGGTTAAATAATTGTTAAATCAACTACAGTTTTAATAATATGTAGTTAATATTATGTGATGAGACTTATACAGAGTTGACTTCATTGATGGTTTAATCACGTAGGTAATTACTAGTCCACTATATGGAATGGTATGAAACGACATCTACAGCTATTACCTAGTAATTTCTTATGGAATTTAGCTATGATTTCAGAGTTACCTTTTAGGACTATGATTTCTATACAACGATCATCTATATGGTGATGGGTGTACGCTAATATAACATCTTTAAACTCATCAACGATATCTGAAGACTTACTAGAGGCCGTATTAAAAACCAACATTACACCGACGCATTCATGAGGTTTTAAGTGGTGTTTGAATTCACATAAGAATTCCTTGATCGCTTGTTCTACAAGCTTAGACCTATTCATATTGAGATCTTTAACTAGGGTGTCTAACTCATTAACTAATTCTGTAGGGATAGCGATACCGAACCTCTTTTTACCCACTTATCAGCACCATTAGCCGATCTAATACTGTTATTAGATAAATTAAAACTTTAATAATGATTGAAAATGCTGATTATCTGTATAGATTGTTAAGTTAAGGTTAAGAATGTTTAAATACTACTTCTTATTTATTATGGGTTAGGGGGCCGTCGTCTAGCTTGGCAAGGATGCCAGCCTGGGGAGGGATCCCCGCTAGAACGCTGGTAGGGTTTAACCCTCAGTAAGGTCCCGGGTTCAAATCCCGGCGGCCCCATAAACAATTTTTCTCACGACACATCCACATCATCATTCATACAAGCTTTGTAAGCTTTAGATTAGTATCGGTCTTCTTGGTAGTACTGGTGATGGATCCTAAACTTGTTGATGTTAAGAGTGTTCATGATGAGGTCAGGTATAAGATTTTTGATCATCTTTAGGGTAGAGGCTTTCCACTCAACAACCGCAGTCTCAAAGTTCATTTGGGGAGATAAAGGTGTCTGAATAGTCATTACTCTTTACAAAGCTTATTAGTTCTTCATCAATGGTTAATAACTTTAGGTTTTGCGAAAGTGTTATACCGTATAGTAGATTATCTATGAGGTCTCTGTGACCAAGTCTATAGAGTTCTAGAGCGATTTTAGTAGCTCTCTCATCTATGGGAGCTAATTTGAGGTCTCTCCTGATGAGGGCAAGTCCTTCTAAAACAATACTCATCTTATCGATGTTAACAACCTTTACAATTTTCCATAGAGCTTCCAACAAGCTTAACTCGCTGTAGTAGAGCTCATAACCTCTAAGCCTCTGTAAAGCTTTTGTTATGGGTTCACCAACATCTATTCCTAGAAATGGTAGGAGGAATGCTGTGTCAAGTAATATCCGTAAGCTTTTCCTGCTCACGAATACTCTCCTCCTCAATCTCCTCAAACGTTATACGAGCAACCTTAGGTCCATAAATAGCAAACCATAGTGCGTCCCTCACAGGTTCTAAAATAATCCTATCTCCCTCCACGTAGAGCCTTAGCTTCATGCCCTCAACAACACCAAGCCTCTCAGCAACAGCTTTAGGTATAGCTATAAGCCTCTTATTAGACACCTTAACCTCGAACACAAGCTTAGACTCCATACTTTATAAGCCCAAATACTATGAACTAAACTCAGTTATATAAGCTTAACTCAAGTAAAGTAAAGCATAATTTTGTTAGTTGCGTAAGACGTGATGTTAACTAAGTAGGTAGTGTAATATGGTGTCTCTATCTTTTAATGAGAACGAGTTTAGCTGATGGATGAGGAGCTCTTTACTTACTCCCAAATCTGCTAAGTGATCATTGATTCATTGATGATGTATGGGTTTGTAGGATTTACTTTATTATATATTACTCGTTGATTGAGTTAGTACACTACTCTCTTCTGAAGGATGCTTAGGAGAAATAGAATTGAGTGTGTGAGGAAGGTAACTATAATGTTTCAGGCTATTTCATATTAAAAGCATTCGTAATTCTATAGTCCCATTACAGGTCATTCCCCTCTTGAAACTCCTTAAAAGTTTTCTGACTTCTCCATTTGGATCACATTCATATCGCTGACCCTGATAAGGTGGAGGTTCCTGGTTCAAACCCTAGCGATCTCATAAATTATTGAATTAGTTTAAGTGATTTCATCATATCTATAACTTTTCTAACAGCTTCTTCGAGATTCTCAGCACTTACGTTAAAGACTATGTTAGATCCTTTAACCTTAAGTTTAAATCTATGTACTCCATCAATTACGTACTCCTCAACAACTTCTAATTCTATGTCTTTCTCCATATACGAATACACCTTAACATCATCACATACTAGACTTATTTATGAAGTCTTCTAATGAAGGTATTAGTCTTAAGTTTCTAAGAAGTTCATCAAGAGTTCTACTCTTCAGTATTAACTCCCTACTTAACCTGTAATTACCGTTAGGTATTTTCTCCAGAAGCTCGAGTTCTACAACCCTCCAATCACTACCTGAGAGTTTAATAGCTATATATGCTTGACCTCCAGACCTCTCAGCAAACTCCCTTAACTTCTCTACCTGCTCACTCCTTAAGTATATGTTCTCCAGCTTAGACCTGCTCTTCACCTCAAATACTAATACCTTACCTGACTTAATAGCGACTACGTCAGGGTATTTAGCTTTCCTAATCTTAGAACCACTCGCAGGAGCTCTCATTACGGCAAAGCCTAACCTCCATAACTTAACAACTAATTCACGTTCAGCTGTATAACCTTTAACCCTCCCCACTATAACTACCTCGAACCACTCTACATAGACATAAGTGTAAGCTCAAGTTTAAATTTGTTGAAGAATAATTCCCTTAGGTGTAATGCTTGGATATATTCACGTTAATACTACTTATCTTCGTAGTATTGCTTGTGGTAGCGTTTTTAAGTGCTAGTATTAAGATTGTTAAAGAGTATGAGAGGGCTGTAATATTTAGACTTGGTAGGTTGAAAGGTGTTAAGGGCCCAGGTATCTTCTTCATAATACCGTTCGTGGATAGTCTAGTGAAGGTTGACCTTAGAGTTGTAACTGTTGATGTTCCTAGACAAGAGATAATAACTAGGGATAACGTCACAGTAAATGTTGATGCTGTAGTCTACTATAGGGTAGTAGATCCTGAAAAAGCTATAACTAAGGTTGCTAATTACCCATACACGATAACATTACTAGGTCAGACAGTGTTAAGAGATGTTATAGGTCAGGTAGAACTTGACGACCTACTCTCTAAGAGGGATGAGATAAATAAGAGAATTCAAGCTATTATAGATGAGACCACCATGCCTTGGGGTATAAAAGTAGTTGGTGTTACTCTAAAGAGTGTTGAGTTGCCTGAGGGTATGAAGAGGGCTATGGCTAAGCAGGCTGAGGCTGAGAGATGGAGGAGGGCTAGGATCATAGAAGCTGAGGGTGAGAAACAAGCTTCTAAGATACTTGCTGAAGCTGCTGAAGAATATGAGAAACATACAGTAGCTATCAGATTAAGAGAGCTGCAGACTCTAACTGAGATTGCTAAGGAGAGGGCATTAATAGTAGTTACTGAGACCTCAAGACCTCAACTCTCAGCACTACCAACATCTTTAGGGGTAGTTAAGTATTTGAGTAAGGAGGAGAAGGAAAGTAGCTCATGAACTCTAAGCTAACATTACTACTGATACTTCCCCTACTCACCTTAGCAATCACAGTATACTCTGGAGAGACCTCAGTTATTGATAAAGCTTTAATAGTTTATGTAGGACCACCTTGGGATAATATAGACCCTGGAACTGCTGAATGTGTATTGAATGCTCTAAGTTATGCTGAAGATACTAACTCTATACTGATATTAGAGTTGGATACTTATGGGGGTTGGCTTGATTCAGCATTTACTATTGCAGATGCTATCTACTCAGCTAGAGTCCCAGTAATAGGTTATGTAGTAGGTGGTAAGGCGTTAAGTGCAGGTACGTTAGTACTGTTACCAACTCACGTAATAGTGTTATCACCTAATTCTGTAATAGGTGCTATGCAACCAATAGTTTACGACCCGTTAACAGGTAATGTTAGGTATGTGAATGAAAGTAAGGTTTTAAATCCGATAATACAAAAAGCTATTATATATGCTGAAGGTAGGGGTAGGAATACCTCAGTTGTTGAGGAGTTTGTAAGGTCTAACCTAGTCTTAAGTTCTCATGACGCTGTTAAGTACGGTATTGCAGACTTCGTAGTAGTTGATCTAAATGACTTAATTAAGAAAGTTAGCGGTGTTGAGGTAAGTATAGGTTCTAATAAGTATATGATCAGTATTAAGTCTTATCAGTACTACACCTGCGGTATGAGGTCTAGGACATTATCATTACTTACTAATCCGTTAGTTAGTAGTGTCTTGATCACTGTAGGTATCATGGCTTTAATATTCTCTATAGCTTCAGCACATCTATACGCTATACCATTAGCTCTACTCTTCCTAATACTAGGTCTCATAGGTTCAGGTTTTAACCCTAATATAGCTTCGCTGATTATGTTAGTCTTAGGTGCGTTACTATTAGCTTTAGAGATCTTCGTAATACCTGGATTTGGGGTGACTGGGATTGCTGGGATAATATTCTTAATATTCGGTATACTCTTAATGCCTTCATCAGTACCAACAACACTTATCCTAACTCCTGAGCAGATCTTAATCCTTAGACTTGCTGTATTATCCTTAGGTATTGTAGGTGGATCGGTAATGTTATTAATGGTTAGAGAGGTAGTTAAGATTAGGAAGATGAGGAAACATATATTTAGTTTTGAAGGGAAGGTTGGTAGAGCAATCGATAAGTTAACACCTAATAGTTACGGTTATGTACTTGTCGAGGGTGAGTATTGGTTAGCTAAATCTGAGGAAGTTATCGAGCCAGGTGAGTTAGTATATGTTGTACGGCAGGAAGGTAATTACTTAGTGGTGCGTAAGTATGTCGCTTAGTGGTTATGCTGACCTACCATTACATAGTGGACATGTACCTCAATGGTTAGCTAATCTAATGAAATCCCTAGCTAAGGGTATATTAAAAGTATTAGTCATGGAGTTCGGTTATGAAGGACTACTGAGGAGATTATCAAACCCCTTATGGTTTCAAGCATTTAACAACGCTATAGGTATGGATTGGGATAGTAGTGGTTCAACTACAGTAACTACAGCTATAATTAAGGAAGTACTTAATGAGTTGAATTTAGGGGTTAGGATTGCTGGCGGTAAGGGTAAGGCAGCTTTAGAAACGCCTAATGAGGTCTTAAGATATTGTGAAGAATTAGGTATGAGTACGTCAGTAGCTAATGAATTAACTAAGTATTCTAAGCTAGCAGCTAAAGTAGATACAGTATTACTTCAAGACGGTTTCACACTCTACCACCACGTAATAGCTTTTGATGAGAGGGGTAGGTGGGTTGTAATCCAGCAAGGTATGAATACGGATTTAAAACTTGCACGTAGGTATCATATAGCTTGGTACTCATCGACGACCATTCATGAAGAACCACACTCAGGTATTTCTTCAGATTATAAGGGGGTAGTCCTCAACCTCCTAGATAGGGAGTCTAAAGGTTGTAAGGACGTGATCTTAGACTTAGTTAGGGATGAACCTAAGAAAGTGTTTAATATGATTACATACGTTAACAGGATGTTAAAGGGTGTTAGAGGTTTAGATGAGTATTCTTTAGGTGGTCGTAACACATGTAATGTCGGCAGTATTAGTAGGCTAGATATTAGGAATATCCCATACTATAGACCGGTAAGGCTTACTCAAGAACTCTTGTTTAAGCTTAAGAATGTTTATGAGGTAAGCCCATCAACTATTGAAGAACTCTTACTAATACCTAACGTAGGTGGGGAGTTATTCAGAGCTCTGAGTTTAATATCTGAGTTAATATATCGTGAACCACCATCACTTAACGATCCAGTAACACATCCTTACGACCCATTTAAGTATTCCTTCATAGTTGGTGGTAAGGATGGAGTTCCGTTCCCGATAAAGAGGGAATTAATGATATCAGTGATTAAGGAGTTAGAAGAAGTGGTTAAAGATAGTGAGCTAGGAAGTAAGGAGAAGTTAATATTATTTAGGAACTTAAGGAAGTATGCACCACAGGAATTAACTCCCTAGGAATAAAGTCAAACTTCTAACTTATAACTCCTAAGAAATAATATGTATAGGTGTTAACAATGCCTAAAGGTGATTTACTGGACTTCATTAAGGCTGAAGTTAACGGTTTAATCTACCAGAGTACAGTATCAGATGAGGTTAAATTAGGTGGTAGGAGTTACCCAAGAACGTATAAACACATTATAGAAATTGATGAACAGTGTTTAAGTGAGACTTACTTAACATTAGTGGCAACACTTAATGAACCACCTACTAAGGTGTCCTGGAAGGTAAGTATTGAAGGGTTAAGCATCATTCGTGAATTTAAGCCTCAGATAACTGCTGAGACCTCCTCAGGAAGTATTTACACGGTCCATGTGTTTGACCTAAGTAAAATTATTAAGGGGGGTAGAACGTATGAACTCATGATATCCTGTGATTCATCGAAGCCTATAATTATAAATGGGTTTGAGTTAATAGGTGTAAAGCCTCTTTCAGGGGTCTCTACTGAGACCTACTATAAAGCAGGGTGTGTACTAATCAATCCGTCAGAAACATATGTAAGTAAATTCAACGTTATGAGTTCAGGGACGTATAATTTATCATTACTTATGAATCTACCGTCGAGGAATTCATCAGTAGATATAACACTTAATAACACGCATATAAAAACACTCAGTAATTTATTAGGGTTGAATACCATACAGTTAACTAACTTACACGTAGGTAGTGATAATGTCTTAGCGATTCATCATAGAGAAAGTAGTGAACTCTATCATCCTAGATATGTAGCGTTATTCTCAATACTTAAGTATAAGCTTAGTTGTAACGGTCCTGAAATAAGTTTAAGTGCTGATGAAGTAACATGTAATGGAGACTTCTGTAAAATAATGATAAGTATTAAGAATGAGGGGGATATACCATGCGATAACCTAATTATTACCGGGTTCTCAGCTGGTGCTATATTAGTACGTGATGTCATCCCTATACTAAAGCCTCATGAAGTTATACAGAGATGTTATAATTTAAAGAATGTTAACCAAGCTGTAACATTTAAGGCAGCCTATAAGAAATTCGGTAGACAATGTATTAACGAGTTAAAAGTGCTAAGACCTTAACATTACGAAGCTTACCGCTGGATACGGTAAACATTACTACATCTGTAGATGTTACGTCCTAAATATTAGGTCTACTAGAAATGCTAGGATACCTACTAACATAGCTACTTTAGTGTAGCTCCTTACCCTTGATGAGGTCTTCATAAGCTCTACATCTGATTTAGCTTTAATTAAGTCTTTAACTGATTTAATAAGTAGTATATCAGTTAATAACGCTAAACCCACGTATAAAAACCCATACCTACTAATTACGTACGGTAATGGTGATATCATAATTATTATAATCATTAATAGTATAGCTACTTTAGAAGCTGTCTTCACACCCTTAGTGATAGCTAGGGTCTTTACATTCATCTTTAAATCACCGGCTACATCCTCTATACCCTTAACCACCTCCCTCATTAGGGTAAAAACACCTGCGTAGAATGCCGGTAGTAAAGTGTTGATCGTTAAGATCGGGTCTTTAATCATTTCTGAAGTAGCTAAACCACCGTAGATTATCGAGTTAGCACTCGCTACACTCACTACTAAATTACCTATTAATCCTCTCTTCTTCAGGTGCTTTGAATACATTACTAGTAGGAACGCATTTACTACAGCATAAGTAAGGGATAACGGCCCGGTAAGATATGAGGTTAGTAAACCTATAGAGAATAATATAATACTTAGGATGAGGGCCTCATCCCTACTAACCCTACCAGATGGTATAGGTCTTGACGGTTTATTAATTAAGTCACTATCAACATCAAAGTAATCATTAATAACGTATCCGCCAGCAGCTACTAAAGTAACTGTTGATATAGGTAGTAGGTAAGATGTTATACTTGATGGTGCGGAGGTAACTCCAGCATACACTGCTTTAATACCGAGTAATGCTGCTAGAGCTGATACTAAGAGGTTATGAATACGTAAGATCTCGATATACCCGCTAACCCTCCATATAAGCTTACTCATCATTATTACCTATCAGGATAACTTAGTAAAAACTAAAATAACTTTATTTAGTTTTACATCTATTAACATTTAAGAGATATTCTAAGGACTTCAAAACATTTATTATTTTTAAGGGTAGTGTAGAGTTTAGGGTATGTATGGTAAGGTTATTCATAGCTGTAGAGATAGAAGAGAAAGAAGTCCTTAGTAAGGTGATTATGATTAGGGATAGGGTTGTAGGTTGTTCGTCAGAGGTTGATTTAAAAGGTGTTGAGGATGAGAACCTACACATAACTTTAAGATTTATAGGTGAGGTTAGTGACTCCTTAGTTCAAGATATTATGAAGGCTATGGAATGTGTTTCCGGATTTAAGAAATTCAATATCAGGCTTAAAGGTATTGGTGCGTTTCCTACAGTAAGTAGGCCTAGAGTCATATGGTTAGGTGTTACTGAAGGATCCACTCAGTTAAGAATTATTAGAGATTGTATTGAGAAGGGGTTGAGGAGGTTAGGGATTCAGGCTGAGAGGGAGGAATTCATACCGCATATAACTTTAGCACGTATTAAATCATTCAGACCTAGTAGATGCTTATCTAACATATTCACAGAGTTAGGTGATTTCGAGGTAGGGGTTACACCTGTTACGAAGGTTAAACTGAAGAAGAGTACTTTAACGCCTAGAGGGCCTATATATAGTGATTTATTCGAGGTAGGGTTAGCTGATTAACATGGCATTAGAGAAGATTAAGAGTGTATGTGAGGAAGTGCTTAGTAGAGTCGTACCCGAACGTGAGGAAACAGAGAAAGCATTGATGATTTTTAAAGAGGTTAGTAGTTATTTAGAACCTATCCTCAACGAACTTAAGTACCCTTACAAAATCACTTTAGAAGGTTCTGTAAGTAGGGATACTCATTTAAGGAATGATACAGACCTAGACATATTCATACTCATTAGATATGAAGGTATGACGAGGGAATGGCTTGAAGACCTAATAAATAAGATATCAGTAGTTTTAGATAGGTTTAAACCTAAGAAGCTTTATGCCTCACATCCATATTTAAGATTTAAGGTTGAGGGTATTGAAGTAGATGTAGTCCCAGCATTCATGGCGTTAAACGTAAGTGAGGTTAGGACAGCAGTTGATAGGACTGTATTCCATACGAATTTCGTTAAGAGTAGGTTGAGTAAGGATCAGGTGAATGAGGTTAGACTCCTTAAAAGGTTTTTCAAGGGTGTAGAAGTTTACGGTGCTGAAATTAGGACTGAAGGTTTTTCAGGATATCTAACAGAGTTACTAGTAATATATTATGGGGACTTCATAAACACAATAAAAGAATTAGCTACGTGGACCCCACCCCAAGTTATAGACTTCCTAAAACTTTACAAAGACTTAAAAGAGTATGTTAGGCTATACGGTCGTAAACCACTGATATTCCCAGACCCTGTAGATAGTAGGAGGAATGTAGCGGCTGCGTTATCTATGAAATCGTTCTCAACAGCTGTTTTAGCAGCTAGGATGTTCTTAGAGAATCCATCACTTAAATTCTTCTATCCACAAGTTAACGTAAGTGAGTTGTATTGGGATAACATCACAGGTTACATCAGTAAACGTAAGACAGCTATTGTAGGGTACCTAATACATTATTTAGAAGGTACATCACCTGACATCATATGGGGAGAGCTTAAGAGATGTTTAAGACGTGGTATTAATGTATTGAGGAGTTATGGTTTTGAAGTCTTAGATGCTAATGTATGGTGTGATGAGGTTAATACCGCAGTAATACTCTACGAGATATCGCAGGAGGAGCTTACCCCATTCGTACTGCATAACGGACCTAAAGTATTCAGGGATGTTGATGTATGTAAATTCCTTGATAAGTACTTAAGATCTTCAGATGTTGTAGGTCCGTGGATTAATGATTACGGTGAATTAATTATCCTTAAGCCGAGGAAGTATAGGACACCATCTGAGGTATTACTTAATGAGTCTAAAACAGTACTTCATGCGAAACATATAGTTGATCATAAGGTAGTTAAGCTAGAGGATTTAACGAATATGTATTTAGGGAATGATGAATTCAAGGTATGGCTATATAAGTTCATCCGTAAAAAACCTCTATGGCTTTAGTATTACTTAATAAAAACTTTAATACTGTCTAACTTCGGCCTCCCTAACAGATTACCACATTTAGAACACTTACCGCCTAATTTAATAGATAGTTCTGAAGGTGTTGGTAATCCGTAGAAGTCCTGACCGACCTTCTCAAACGAGTAAAGTACGTTACCGCAATGACTACACCTATAAATAACTGGCATTTAGACACCATTAGTTACTGTACCAATAATTAAGAAAAATATATCATCTATTAACACGTCTTAAGGAACTATGACGTATTACTTAATAAATTAATTAACTGATTATCCTATCAATATTGAGGTGTTAAGGATCGGAGTTAAGGGGGGTTGTAGACCGTTAATAATATGTGTTACGGGGATGCCTGGTTCTGGGAAGACCTTAGTTACTGGTATCCTTAAAGGGTATGTTGATGCTGTTATATCTATGGGTGATATAGTTAGACGTGAAGCTTTAAAACATGGTATTGACTTAAACTCTAAATCTATTATGGAGTTTGCTAGGAATATACGTAGGGTTAAGGGTGCTAATGTAATAGCTATGGAGGTGGTTAAGGAGGTTTTAGAGAGGGGTGTTAAGTTAGTTGTAGTGGATGGTGTTAGGTCTTTGGATGAGGTAAATACCTTTAAGGAGATTGGTGATACATACGTAATTGCAGTTCATTCATCACCTAAAACAAGGTTTAACAGGTTATTAAGCCGGGGTAGGGAGGGAGACCCGAAGAATTGGGAGGAGTTTGTAGGTAGGGATTTAGCTGAGCTTGAATTAGGTTTAGGTTCTGTAATAGCTTTAGCAGATTCTATAGTTATTAATGAGGATGTAGGTATTGATGAGTTAACCTCTCAGGTAATTAACATATTTAAGAGGTTGGTTAAGGATGTTGCTAGTCCGTGTAGAAGCTGAGGTAAGGCCTACAGAAGATGTGGAGAAGGTTAAGAAGGCAGTCCTAAACTTACTAGACTTAGATAAAGTAGATGTGGTAGACCTAGGTAATACTTATAAGTTAATTGTTGGTGAGTCTAAAGACATTACATCATTAATTAAGCTTCATAGGTTATTACGTATTGAACGGATACTAGATACAGCACGTAATTTGATGTTTAAATCATTAGTAGGTGGTAATACAGTAGTGTTGAAGCTTCATAAACAAGCTGCTTATGTTGGTAAGGTATCATTAGTAACCCATGATGATGAGTCTCCGTTAGGACCTATAACACTCACTATAACCTCTGATAAGATTAGAGAGGTAATCGATTGGTTAGCACCTAAAACATCTAGGGGGAAGCCGTTGTGGGAGGCTCCAATACCTAAGGTGTGAGAACTTACAGGTATATAGTCATTAACTCCTCAGCCAGTAAGGTATTGAAGAATTTAGCCTTAGCCTCACGTTCTAATCTACTAACATCTCTATACCTAGTACTAATATGTGTTAATACTAATGTCTTGGCACCAGATAGTACTGCAGTATTAGCAGCATCAACAGATGTTGAATGCATATGGGTTTGAGCTTTATCACTATCTATGTAACTGTATGTTGAGTCATGTATTAATACGTCTGCATTAGTAGCATTCCTGACCAGAGAATCACATGGTGTGGTATCTGAAGAATATACTATTAAGTGATTAGAGGTTTTAATCCTAACACCTAAGGTGGTTACTGAGTGATTAACTGGGAAAGTCTCAATAATGTATTTAACGCCTTCAACTCTTAAATCAATACCTTCAACAACTTCATACTTATAGTTAGGTGTGAATTTAAGGAGTTCTAAATTCTTCTCCACATACTCTTTAATACTTGGTGGGCCGTAGATAGTTAATTCCTTCTGAATACCTATTAATGACCTGGATTCCATTAATGGGATAAGTCCTAATACATGATCTCCGTGTAGATGTGTTATGAATATTTTATTAACCCTACCTAAGCTTAGCTTAGCTAGAGTTAAGTATTTTTGGGTACCTTCACCAGCATCTAATAATACCACCTCACCATTAATTAGTATAGCTATTGATGTGAAGCCGTTAATTGTTGGTGACGGCGCTCTACAACCTAGGAATACTATCTTTATCTTCATAGTCTAACAGCTACGTAAATATTCCTAACTAAGGAGCCGTGAACCCAGTTATAATGTTTCTCAACGAGTTTAAAACCTGTATTAACTAATATATCATTTAGGTCTACATCACTAGATTGAGCTATAGCTAAGTACCCACCCCTCCTAATGATATCTGAGAGACAGTTAATACTACATTCCATTAACTCATAAACAGACTTGTAATTACTGGCTCTACTTAACCTACCGTATGGTGGGTCAGTACCTACACCATCAGCATACCTGAACGGGAGTTTACATGCATCAGCTACAGCTACTGAGGATGTACATCCGAAGTAGTTTAAATTTGTTGTAGCTCCCTCAACACATCTAACATCTATGTCAGAACCATAATATTTTAACCCCATGAAGCAAGCCTCAATTAATAATCCACCAACACCGCAGAAAGGGTCTAAAAATACCTCCCTCCTCCTACTACTAACTCTACTTAAATTAACAAGTACTCTAGACATTATAGCCTTCATAGTACCAGGCTTATATATGGGTCTGTATTTAGGATCCCTACTACTGAGTATTTTATGTTTTCTTGAGTATAGCCTCTTACCGATTATTGCTAAACCATTGCTTAAAACTAAATCTATGGTTGTTACTCCTTGGTTAGCTAATTTGTTAGTTTTTGTATGGTAGGTAAATCTACCGATACCTAAAGACTTAAACACACTCAACATCTCTCTATAGTCCACCCAACCAGAATACTCCTTTATACGTATTAAGTCGAAAGTGTATAACTTACCCTTCCCTAGTATATCCTCCCAATCTACATCCTTGATAGTACTTACTAAGTCGGTATCTGATTCAGTGATTGTAATTACCTCACCTAAGAACTTAATCAATGCTGACCTACTAATATACATAGGTAATTCTTCAGTTGATTCTACTATTGAAACCATATCCAAGTTAACTAATTCTTTACAGTATATCCCCTCAGAGTCAGTTATAGCTCTTAACTCAGCTAAGGGGAGGGTTCTATGCTCCCCTGAGAACACTACGTAATACTTCTTAAGCTTAGACATCTTAACTCCTAAGTTAGGTTTAGACTTAATATTGCTTCAGTCAAAAGTGGTGTTATATCTATAGATTCAACACCTACTGGTAGCGGGACTGTATTTAGGGAGTATATTCTTGAGACCCCACTTGAGTATATCTTACTTAGAGCCTCACCAACGAACAACCCATGACTACATACCACATATATGTTTGAAGCTCCCTTCTCCCTCAAGTAGGATGCTATATTAGCTACCGTACCACCAGTACTTATTATATCATCAACTATGATTACATCCCTACCTGACACATCAACATCTACAACCTCATGTCTTATACTACCAGTCACCCTATCCCTAAACTTCCTAAATACTACATATGTAGAGTTTAGAAGTAGTTTAGATAGTTTAACCGCTTTATCCAGAGCTCCTTGATCAGGTGCTACTACTACAGGATTTCTAACGACCCCGTATAACTTACTTACGTAAAGTTTTGTAGGGTCTAAATTCATAGAGTTACCGTTGAAGAACTTTAAAGATTCTTCCTTATGGATATCAACAGTTATTAAGTAATCAACACCGATAAAACTTAAAGTCTTAAGTAATGTCTTAATACTAATAGCCTCACCGTCTAAGAACCTCCTATCCTGCCTAGCGTAGGCTAAGTATGGGATGATGGTGATAACCCTCCTACACCCTAAATCCTTAGCTGTATCTACAGCTAGTAGTAATTCAAAGAATTTCTTATCTTGGTTAGGGTATAGTGATTGAATTATTATTAGGTCTTCACCACGTACATCCTTAACGAACCTTATATATGATTCACCATCAGGGAATAACTTCATCTCTATAGGTAGTAATTCCTTATTAACAGCCCTACTCAAACCAACCTCCAACCCGTTAGAACCTGATAAACCTGTTATTAACAACTTAATACCCTAGATTAAAACATTTTAGGGAGGTTTAAATCCTGATAAGTATTGTTAATATGTTTAAATCTATCCACTACGTAATATACTTTATTAGCTCTATAACTACGCTGAAGTATTGGAGATAATGATTGAGTTGAATAAGCCTTGGATTAGACCTGCAAGGCATTGGATTAGTCTAGGTGATGGTAAGGTTAGATGTAATCTATGTTATAAGAGATGCCCTATAGTTAGTGGTGGTTACGGTGCTTGCGGTGTTAGGTATAATGATGATGGTACCCTCTACACATTAGTTTACGGATTATTAACAGCTGTTAATCTAGACCCTATAGAGAAGAAACCATTAATGCACTTCATGCCAGGGTCTTCAGTATTATCTATATCAACAGCTGGCTGTAACTTTATGTGTATGTTCTGTCAGAACTGGACTATAAGTCAGTCACGTAGAGGTGATGTATATGGTGAGTATTACACACCTGAGAAGCTAGTAAGTATTGGTAAGAAGTATGGTGCTGACGGTATTAGTTATACATATAATGAACCAACGATATTCTATGAATATATGTATGATGTAGCTAAACTAGCTAAGAGGGAGGGTATGTTTAATACTATGGTGACTAACGGCTATATCACTGAGGAGGCTTTAGTAGAGCTTGCCCCGTATATGGATGCAGCTACAGTAGATTTTAAGGGTGGTGGTAACTTAAACTTCTACCGTAAGTTTATGGGTGTACCAGACCCTGAACCAATCTTCACGACTTTAAAAGTGATGAAGGAGAAAGGCATCTTCGTAGAGGTTACTAATTTAGTAGTACCTAAATACGGTGATGATGTAAATGATATTAAGAAGCTGGCTAGATGGATTAGTGAGAATTTAGGTCCTGAAACACCATTCCATCTACTTAGGTTTTACCCACATTATATGATGTCTAACCTACCGCCAACACCTATCGAGACTCTTGAGAAATTAGCTGATATAGCTATTAATGAAGGTTTAAAACATGTGTACTTAGGTAACGTTCCAGGACATGAATTAGAACATACATACTGTCCTAACTGCGGTACTTTACTAGTACGTAGATTCGGCTTCGACATCCTTGAATGGGATCTTAAGGAAGGTAATATATGCCCTAAGTGTGGGTATAAGGTAAATATAGTTGGTAGCTATAAGGGTAGGAAACGTAGATTCCTAGAATGGTGGTAGGGGTTGTACTACATAATAGTAGCTGGACCTGCAGGTTCTGGGAAGTCAACTATGACTAACGTATTAGCTCATTGGTTGGAAGACCATGAGATGTCTGTAACTAAGGTTAACTTCGACCCAGCAGCTGATTACCTACCGTATAATCCTGATGTCGATGTTAGAGATTACGTTAATATTAAGGAGGTTATGAGTAAGTATGGTTTAGGCCCTAACGGTGCCTTAATAGCTACTATAGATATGTTAGTGAATCACATAGCAGATATTAAGAATGAGATAGAATCCCTCAACGATAATTACGTCATCATAGATATGCCTGGGCAGTTAGAGATAGTAGCTTTTAGACGTGTAGGGCCTTTACTGATAGATTACTTAACAGAGGGTAGGAAAGCAGCGACGTTATTCCTCATAGACTCATACTTAGTCTTAAATGCGATGTCAGCAATCTCATTACTACTACTCTCATTATCTACACTACTTAGGATGAAGAAACCTCAAGTAATAGCATTAACTAAAGTAGATTTACTAACGAGTGAGCAGGAGTCTGAAGTAGTTAGGATCTTCAGTGAGGAGTTCTCATGTAGTGAACTCTTAAGTTCTGAGGGGTTCGTAGGTACTGAGTTAATTATGAATTTATGTGAGGATGTTAAGGAGTTATTACCTGAGGTAATACCTACCTCAGCAGTAAGTAATAAGGGCTTAGATGAGATTTACGCAGCGCTACAACGTGTATTCAGTGGTGGAGAGGATTACCTAACTGAGGAACCAAGTGGTAAACTTTAATATGGTATTACCCAGATCTAGGGTTGAGTAACTACTGCAACATAATTAACACTCATACACATTCATTAGACGGTATTACTGTCTAATGAAGCTCTCACACTAGGCTACCCACGAATTCATATACGCTAGCTTTATTTACCTCCACCTCTATATAGATACACGGGTGCGTAACTTGCCAGCTGTCGGGTTCTGTGTAAAGTGTAGGAAGAAGGTAGAGATAAAGGATGCACAGGAAGTAACGTTAAAGAATGGTAGGAAGGCTTTAAAGGGTTCATGCCCGTTCTGTGGAACGCCTGTATACGTATTTGTTAAGACTAAGGCCTGAAGTAGGTATAATACCTAATAACTAAAAATAAAACTTATTTTTTAACTACTTACTTAATAAACTTAGATGTTAGAAACTTCCGACTCTGAATTATGATGAGGCCCTGCGAATTTGAACACCTCAAACAAATCATTTACTAACCTAGAGGTTTTATAGCGAAGAGTACTATAGCGATGACGTATATTATCATTCCTAAGACCTCACTTAACGATAACTTCTCATTAAGTATTAACCATGAGAGTATAGCGACTAAAGCAGCGTTAGAGGCAGCTATAGCTGTTGCCGGTCCAGCCTTCCCAGTAGCTACAGCGACTTTAAGGAAGTACATACCTATTGCTAAGGTTATCCCAGCTATAGCTGGTATTATAAAGTATTTAAAGTCTAATTTCTGTAGGTTTGGATTATTTAACGGGTTAAGCATACCGCTGATTAATACTATGAGAAGTGCTGTTAGGCCAACTAATCCTGTAGAAACCCATAAAACAACTACAC
>Ga0209225_1000053_pt1 | contig 132699 bp, 117 predicted proteins | sample WasSprMetagenome_FD_184732 | JGI IMG/M metagenome (GOLD analysis project Ga0209225, IMG submission 184732) | Sulfidic aquatic microbial communities from Washburn Spring, Yellowstone National Park, USA - WS (SPAdes) (version 3) | ecosystem: Environmental > Aquatic > Thermal springs > Hot... | reverse complement strand
AAGAGCTAAGGGCAAGGAGCATAGAACGAGGAGCGCCATGCTCCATGCACCATGCCCTATGCTCCGTAAGGATCTTCCTGCATGCGTCCATGAGCATATCTACCTTTGGGTTCCTGTTGAACCTGAAAAGAAGTGATCTGGTAAGCATGTTTCATCTTTCCCTCCTTTCCATCTCGTATCCTACCATAAAATGCATCCAAAGTCAAATGCGTAAGTCCTAATCCAATAACTGGAGGTATTCCACATCCCCTTTTCCGTAAAAGAATTTACCTTTGAACTCTGGGATTTTATCTGTTGTGCTTCCCCATGGTGTGTCTGCTATGAGGATGGAAGCAAATCCTAACAGAACTATTGGATTTCGGATTTGAAAGGGTGGAATAGCTCCGTGCAGGAGATATCTGAAATGGGAAACGAGAGGTTTCATATGCTTTAAGCCGATTCCTAATCCCTTCATATCGTATCCCCCTTCCTCTTGCTTGCATCCTTCATCCCCTTCAGCATATCCTAAGGCGTATTCTGCCTTATGCATCATAACATGAAAATGGGTTCCCGGTCAACTATTTCGTTTCAGCTTCGTCTCGCTTGACCTGGCTTTGGATAATGTGATATTATTGTTTAAAAAGAAAAGGGGGTGGATAGAGGTGTATATAATCGTGGTTGGAGGTGGGGAGGTAGGCTATAACCTGACAAAGGTCCTCCTTAAGGAGGGGCATGAGGTCGCCTTAATTGAGAAATCGAGGAGCAGGTATGAGGAGCTATCGGCGGAGTTCGGGGAGCTGGTCCTTTATGGCGATGGTTCGGAGAGGGATGTCCTCATATCGGCCGGGGCGAACAGGGCCGATGTCGTAGTGGCGGTAACGGGGGAGGATTCAGATAACCTCGTCATATGCCAGCTTGCGAAGCTCCTCTTCCTCGCTCCTAAGACAATAGCGAGGATAAACGATCCGAAGAACGAGGATATATCGAGGCTTCTGGGGATAGATGCTACCGTAAGTAGCGTTAGTGCTATATTATCTGTTGTGGAGCAGGAGATAATGACGAGGGAGATAGTGTCCTCGCTTCCCCTAAAGCATTCGGAGATGAGGCTTGTGGAGATAAAGATAAAGAGGAGATCCCCAGCGGCTGGGAAGCTCGTTCAGGAGATAAATATACCGAAGAGGTCCGTCTTCGTCTTTGTAGTTCGGGGGAAGGAGGTCATAATTCCGAGGGGCGATACGAGGCTGCTTCCGGACGATACGGTGATAGCGTTGACATCCATGGACTCCCAGGACGAACTCATATCGGCTCTCCTTGGAAAGGGGGAATAGCCGGGGGTGATATGGGATATCCTAATGCTTTTTGGAAGCTTCCTCCTGATAATGGCGAGCTGCGAGTTCTTCACAAATGGGATAGAATGGTTTGGGAAGAAGCTCAGGGTTGGGGAAGGGGTTGTCGGGAGCATATTCGCCGCTGTAGGAACGGCCCTTCCTGAGTCCAGCGTCTCCATAGCGGCCATAGTGAAGGGGACCGAGTCGGGGCATAAGATAGGGATGGGGGCAATACTTGGAGCGCCATTCATGCTCTCCACGCTTGCCTTTTTCGTCTGCGGCCTCTCGGCAACCGTCCTTCACCTCATGAAGCGCAGGAAAATGGAGATGCTCGTGGATCATAGGGTGGTTGGGAAGGATATAAGGTATTTCATCCTGATATACCTTTTCGCCGCCCTCTCTCCGACATTCGAACATTTCTACGTTATAAGGCATCTGGTGGCGATCGCCCTCGTCCTTCTATATCTGGATTACATGCGTAGGATGTTTTCCGAAAGTGGGGGGATGATGGGCGAGCTCCACCCCCTTCACCTGGATAGGGCGAGGAACGAGCCGAGGATGTGGAGGGTTGTGGTTCAGGTCCTGGTTTCGCTTTGCGGGATAGCGATTGGGGCCAGGTATTTCGTCAATTCCGTTGAGGATATATCGATGCTTATGGGCGTTTCCCCTATGATCCTATCGATAATAATAGCCCCTATAGCTACCGAGCTTCCGGAGAAGATGAACAGCATAATATGGATAGCGAGGGGGAAGGACACGTTGGCCCTGGGCAACATCACTGGAGCGATGACCTTCCAGGGATCCCTCCTCGTAGCCATTGGGATATGGTTCACATCGTGGGATATAGGCATGACCGGGATGGTTACCATATCCATCGCCCTCCTCTCCTCATCCTTGGTCCTTATCTCGATAAGGAGGAGGGGATATCTGAGCCCCTGGGCCTTGCTGATGGGTGGTGGATTTTACCTCCTGTTCGTTTTGTATCTTGTGGCTTCCGGGGTGATTTAACCGGGGAGGTGGGGTAAGAGGAGATGAGGATAAGGTTTCTCGGGACGGCCGCGGCCGAGGGATGGCCGGGGGTATTCTGCGATTGCGAGAGCTGTCAGAGGGCTAAGGCTGCTGGGGGAAAGAACATAAGGACGAGATGCTCCATACAGATAGATGAGGTATATAAGGTGGATCTTCCTCCCGATACGTATCTCCATGCCTTAAGGTATGGGATAGACCTCCTCTCGGTGGAGCACCTCCTTATAACCCATGCCCACCAGGATCACATATATGCCAAGGAGTTGAACATGAGGGCATACCCGTTTTCCGCCGGATCCACTCCAAAGACCCTGCATGTATATGGGAATAGCCTTGTTGGGGAACTTCTTAAGAGAGAGGTTCCGGAGCTATCTAAGTGTAAAGTCGAGTTCCACATAGTCAGGCCTTTCCAAAGGTTCAGGGCTGGAGATCTATCGGTCTTGGCGCTCCCGGCCAATCACGATAGGGGCAATCAGGATTCCCTGATCTACGCCGTAGAGAGGATGGGGAAGAACATCCTTGTAAGCTTTGATACGGCGAGCTATCTGGAGGAGACGTGGGAGCAGATGATAGGGATTGAGTTCGACCTCCTCATAATGGACTGCACATACGGTCCGTTTTCCTCCAGGGGAGGGCATATGGGGCTTGGGGATATAGTGGAGATAAAGAGGAAGATGGAAAGGCTTGGGATGCTGAAGGAAGGGGCGAGGGTTATAGCGACCCATTTCTCGCATAATGGGGGATTGCTCCACGAGGAGATGGAGGATAGGTTCAGACCATATGGGATAGAGGTTGCATACGACGGGATGGAGGTGGAGGTATAAGGGGAGCCTTCAGCAAAAGGGCTATAGCTGTGGGGTCCATAGGGGCTCTCCTCATATCCATCGGAGACCCATATGGGATCCACGTCTTAAAGGGATCCTATATGGCCCTGGATTTCAGCACGCCCGGTGCCATATTCCTCCTCTTCATCATATGCTTTACCTCCAACTTTATCCTTAAGAAAGCGAGGCCGAAGTATGCGCTATCCCCTCCCGAGCTCGTCACGGCATACATCATGATGATAATAGCCTCGGCCATATCCACCATGGGCTTCTCATCCCAGATACTCCCGATATTGACGGCTCCGTTTTACTTCGCCAACCAGGAAAACAGGTGGGATGAGATAATAACGCCTTATATAAAGCATTGGCTCGCCCCCCATGACCAAAGGGCCATAAACTGGTTCTATGAAGGGATGCCGTCCGGGGCTTCTATCCCCCTTTCCCCATGGCTCCTTCCTCTCGCCATGTGGCTTATCTTCATCCTGATCCTCTACTTCGTTATGATATGCATGGCCGTCATAGTGAGAAGGCAGTGGGTTTTAAGGGAGAGGCTCGTATACCCCTTAACTCAGCTTCCCCTCGAGATGATATTCGACGAAGGGGGATCTTTCTTCAGGAATAAGACGATGTGGATCGGATTTGCCATTCCTTTCTTCGTAGGGACGGCCATAGCACTTCACAACTACTTCCCATATATCCCGGGGATAAGGCTCGACAGCTACCTGATGATGTTCAGGAACAAACTCGCGCTGATATTCAGGCTGAGCTTCCCGATGCTCGGCTTCTTCTACCTCGTCAACCTCGATATCGCCTTCAGCCTCTGGTTTTTCAACCTCTTCTTCTTCCTGATAAGGGGGATAATGGCGGTCCTCGGGATAAGCTGGAGGGAGAACCTCGGGATATATGGGACGCCAAACGTCATATTCGCCCATCTCGGGATGGGGGCCATGATAACGCTCGTTGTCTACGGGCTTTGGGTTGGGAGGGAGCACATAAAGGGTGTGTTCCTAAAGGCCTTCGGGAGGTCCGGGGCGGATGACTCGGATGAGATAATCTCCTATAGGGTAGCGGTATGGGGGACGATACTTGGGATAACGGCGATGGGGATATGGCTTTGGTTTTCGGGGATGCCAGGTCGAACCATACCTTTGTTCCTCTTCGGAGCCTTCGTCCTCTTCCTCGGGCTTACGAGGGTTGTCGTGGAAAGCGGGCTTGCGGAGGCCGTCGCGTCCACCATATCCCCGGGATTCGTCGTATCGAGCATGGGGTCGAAGGTCTTTGGCCAGAAAGGGCTTGTATCCCTCGGCCTTACGTATATATGGTGTTCCGATATAAGGACGTTCGTAATGGCATCGTGTGCCCACGGGCTTAAGGCCATAGATATGGTTAAAGGTGAAAGGAGGGGTTTCTTCTGGATAATAGCGCTTTCCATAGCGATATCCATCCTTGGATCCCTTGGGACAACCCTTTCCCTGGCATATCATAAAGGTGGCCTTTTGCTGAACACATGGTTCTTCCAACAAGGTCCTATACAGCCATATATATGGGTTTCCGAGAAGATAATGAATCCGACGGGGCCGAATATCGGAGGATGGATTCTCAGGGGGGTCGGGGCGGCCATAATGGCGGCCCTCATGTATCTTAGGCATGTTTTCCTATGGTGGCCTTTTCACCCGCTCGGCTTCTGCGTTGGAGGGATATGGATAATGGACCAGATATGGTTCACATGCTTTCTGGCATGGCTTCTCAAGGCCATTATAATGAGATATGGGGGCTTCAGGCTTTATAGGTCCGCGAGGCCGTTCTTCTTGGGCCTCATACTCGGACAGTTCACGTGCAACGGGATATGGCTCATCATAGACTTCCTGACGGGCCACGTCGGGAACCAGATATTCTGGATATAGAATGGGATCGGGGAGGGGGAAGAGGAGAACCCATAGAGGATCCGTTCCGTCTAAGAAACGGGCGAAGTTAATTCGCCATAGATAAGAGAAGGGGGGAAGATTTATGAGGATATCCGTAAAGGCGGCTTTAGGTTTTCTGGCCCTATCGGCCATGGTTTTGATCTCGGCGAGGAGCTCGATATCGCAGCAGCCTCCAACCCCTCCTGGTCCTCCTACTGGGCAACAGCAACAGATGACGATCCAGGACAGGATAAACATGATGATGGATATGCTATCCAGGAGGGCGGAATTCACGGATGAGGAGAGGGGCAAGATAAAGGAGCTTCTCGATCTCAAAGGGAAATACGAGGAGGAGCTTCAAAAGAAGAGGAGGGATCTGGCGAGGCTTGCCTTCCGCGGGGAGGGCGAGGAGGAGGTAGAGAAGGCCTTTAAGGAGTATGTAGAGCTTTACGAGAAGGCCATCAAGGAGATAGGGGATAAGGAGAAGGAGTTGATAAAGGGGCTTTCTCTAAGGAAGAAGACCATCCTCGCCGCGATGAGGGTTATATACTCCACCAGCATGTTCCCCCAGATGCCGGCTATGCAGAGGACTGGCGGGGCAGGTGGAGGAGCCCCTCAAAGGGGCCAATAAAGCATAGAGGGGGCAACTTCGAAGGTTGCCCCCTTACTTTATCACCGCCTTTCCTATGACCCTTCTGCCCTCGCCTTCTATGTCCACAAGGTATACGCCGGGTGGAACATCCTTCCCAAACATGTCCCTTCCATCCCATTTCAGGATATCTAAGGGCTTATCGACTCGGAGGACGACCGCCCCCGTTCCCGAATATATCCCCTTTATCCTCATGCCAGCGGGGGCCGAGATCACAACGTATCCCCGTCGCGCCCTGGAGAACGGGTTCGGATAGATCGAGATACGTTCCATTCCAATCACCCTGCTATCCGAAGGATAGGAGACGAGGCATATCTCCATAGGTAGGGAGATCTTAGCGGATAGTAAACCCTTTGATTCCGGAGCTGTTATCCTGGACCATGTCTCGGATCCGATGTTGCGCCCGTATAATGCGATAAGGCATCCTTCCCTGATTTCGAGCGGGATTTCAACTGTCAGGATAGCATCTAAGGAGACGGGAACGGCGGGGTTAAGCACATGTGATAGATCTATCCTGAGCCCGCTTCCCTGCAAAAGTTTCCCCTGTCCCGGAATAGCCATAGGGGTTGAGGTCCTCGTGATGGCGATCTCGAGCTCCTCGCTAAGGTATGGGCTTGGCGGGATGTCTATCGTGAAGGAGAAAGGCTTGAGCTTATAATCCACGTGTATGCCTTCGGAAGTAGAGAAAGGCTTTATAAGGCCCTCCTCCACCGTGAAATAGACCGTATCTGGCTCCGGATCGATGTTCCCGGCCATGTCCTCCGCAACCGCCCTCAGGTAATACCTCATCCCGGGGGTGAGGGAGGAGGTGTTCATCGGGAAGGTGGGATTATCGCCGGCGATCGACCCGAGATCGGCCCATTGTCCCCCTTCCCCCCTTATTTGAACGGATATCCGGCTGACATCGTTATCCCGGGTTCCCATTAGAACAAGATATACGCTTCCCTGGACCCCGCCGAGTATCTTCTCCCCGTTGGAAGGTCTCGATATGAAGGCGTGAGGAGGGGTATTGTCGACGGCGATGGACACCTGGGATGTCGACCTCAGGCCGTTCACCCTGTTTATCGCCGTGACCTTGATGGGGAGCTCGCCCCCGATGTTATCACCAACGTTGAAGGATGCGACGAACGCATTGCCGTATATAGCCGCGGGGATGGATAAGGGGACGCCGAGCTCCGCTGCGTTCACAACCACGGAATATCTATCCGGTGGGTTCGGCCCGACGAATGCCGTGATCTTGACAAGATCCCCTTTCTTCGCCATCCTCTTTCCGCCCTCTATCTCGGCTTTCAGGAGGGAGATCAGGGGTTTAGAGCTATCCACGATTATCGGATTCGAGCTGTATGTTGCGATTTCGCCGTTCCTAACCCTTACAGCCGTCACATAGATCCTCGCCGTTCCGTCCTCGACGTCCCCGACCACGAGGGAGGTTATGAACTCCTTGGAGCTCGAGCCGTTTTTCTCCGGGAAGAGCTTGGAAGGGCCTCCGAGTTCCGAGCAATCGAGGGATACGCTCGTCTGGCCGTTGTCGTCCACGACGACCAGTATGGATATCTCGTCCCCCGGTTTCACCCCCTCTTGCCCTGGGGGTGTAATGATCTCGATCCTCTCCACCTTTGGTATGACGGTATCCACCTCGAACTGGATCGATGCATGCCCCACGTTCCCGAAGAGGTCTGTTCCTTCCACATCCACGGTTGCAGGTCCGTCGTAGCCCCTGATCACCTCGTATGATCCGAGATATGTCCTATCGTCCACCTTAACGACGTTTATCTCCTTCGGCTTAAGCCCATCTTGGGTCACCACGACCTTCGGGGGGAGGGAGAGCGGTTCGTTAGAGGAGACCCTTATCCCAATTGGACCTGCCGTTGCCGGATCCCTCGTCACCGTCACCGTAAGGATAGGAGGAAGGAAGTCCCCTACGTCCATCGTCATGATCTCCCCGGAATGGCTTATCCTCATTATCGGTGGAGGATATACGTTCCCTGTGTATGACACGATATTTGGGGTGGATATAGGAGTTATCTCCGTCTTGTTCCCAAGGTAAAATGGATCCGTGGCATCTCCTCCACCGAGAAGGGAGCCATCTGCCGGGACCAATGCAACCCTCGGATGCTTTGGATCTCGGTTTACATCCCCTTTCTCCAGGGATCCTACCGAGTCGTCTATATGCCATACCAGTATCCCATCTCCGGGAAGCCCTGAATCGAACCCAATCCTTTGCCTGTTCTCTATAAGCAGGTATTCCGAAGCTATCCCTGGGTATGGGATCTTATAAAGGGATCCCTCACGATACGTTTCTATCCTTTTAACCTGAACCTGGCTTGCATTCCCAGTCAGGGTTATAGGGTTTATCCATCCGAGGAGGGCCTTGCTCCATGGATCAAGATGTGCCGGAAGGGATCCCGGAGGGTTTCCAAGCCATGCGCCATGGCCCATGAGGCTCCACCTCCCAACCGGTGAGGGTGCCCCTTCCACGTATAGATCCGGTATCCCGAGATCGTGGGCGAACTCGTGTGCGAAAACGCCAACGGGCGAGTCCTCGGATTGCATGGTGTATCCAAGCGCATATACCCCATCCACGGAAAGCCCTTGATTCCCTGGGAGGGCCGGATTTGAGTCCACCTCCCATCTGTGGGACCATATGTCGTCCGCCCTTCCGCTTCTTTCCTGGCCCTCTCCAGCATGTATTATCATTATGTGATCCACGACCCTATCCCCATCCATGTCGAAATCGGAAAAATCCACATCTTCATCCGCCAGCGCTATGGCCTCCAAGGCAAGGCGATATACGGGGCCGTATGCCGAGTCCGTTCCCGATATCCCGTCCCTTCCATAATAAAACATGGGGTATTTGGCCTTATACCATTTGTTCCCCGCCACCACCCCCTCTATCCTCATAAGCCCATAGGATACTTCTTCGTAATACCTTGCAAGGCTTCCCTGATAAGATCTGTCGAAGATAAGCCTTTGGTAGTAACTTGGAGGATGTTTAGCGGATGCCCTTGTGTCTGGAAACTCCACGAGTATTACGACCACCCTCCTTGTCCCAGTAACAGGGGCGGATGGTGGCTTCGATATTAGGTCCCTTATGTAAGCCGGTGGGGGGAGGAGGCCTGAAGGGGCATTATCCTTCATCCCGATGTTATATACGAGCGGGCAAGGTGGGACCGCCAAACAAACCCCCTTGAACGAAACGAGAAGGAAGGATATCAGCATATATGTCCTAAGAGGCCTCATCCTTACTGACCTCTCTTCGTATTTTAGTTATCGGAAAAGGTCTTCCGCGACGATCGATAGCATCTCTATCCCCCTTACCTCCTTTTCGTAAAGGGGGATCTCACCAAGGACAGGGCTCAGATCCCTGTATATTTCCTCAAGCCTCTCCCGTTGCATCGCTATCCTGTTCTCGACGAACTCGTCCCCTCCGCTCTCCCTTATTATCCCGTTCACAACAACGCCTCCTATGGGGATCCCGAAATCCTTGAACCAGGATATGAACCTCTTTATGACCGCTATCGGGAGCGCTTCGGGAAGGGTTACGAAGATGAAGGCCGTTTTCGATGGATCTGTGAGGATCCCCCTCGCCTTCTCTATCCTCTCCCTAAAGGAGAGGAGGTATTCGAGCAGAGGGTCCCTTTCCTCCTCACCCTTTCTGAATGAGAGGGCCTTCCTTAAAGAGACCGCTTCCTTCCTGCTCCTCAACATCTTCTCAACCCAGAGGGCATAGACCTTGGACATCCCGAGGAGCCTCCTTGCGTTCGCCGTCGGCGCCGTGTCGAATACGTAAACCTCGTATCTGTCCGCCAACATTATATCAACCATGTTCTCGAACATGGCCGACTCTTCGAAGGCAGGGTTCAGGGTTGCGAGATCCACGAATTCATCGGACTGGACCGGTATATCCGAGAACTTCAGGAACCAGCTTATCTTATCCTTTATCTCCTTCTTCGCCCTCTCCACGGTTTCCGACGTATCTATCTCATATGCCCAGAGGTTCTGAACCCCTTCCACTGCCCTCTCCTCCCCAAATAGGTCCTGGCCGAAGAGGGAGCTCAAGCTATGGACGGGGTTTGTGCTTGCGAGAAGCGTCCTTCTCCCGGATCTCGCAAGGTGGATAGCCGTAGCTCCGGCCATAACCGTCTTCCCAACCCCTCCCTTTCCCCCGAAGAATATGTATTTCAACCCGGGATTCCTCTCGAAAAGATCCCTCATCCCCATGGCTTCTAAATATCCTCCTCCCCGAAAAGGAACTTTGCAGTCCTTGCCACCATATCGAGTCCAACTATATCCCTCTCGAACTCCGGAACCCTTCCGAGGATCTTATCCCCGAACATCTCCTCTATCCTCTCAAGATGGATCCTCTGCATTTCTATCCTGTTCCTAAGGTAGGATGGGATATCCTTGGAAAGGAGATCGTATGGCAGTATCCTATTTAGGACGTATCCCCTTATTGGAACCCTATGCTTTCTGAAGAGATCGGCCGCTCTTATCGTGTCCAGGATCACCATCTCCTCGGGGATCAATACGAAGAAGAAGGCCGTCCTCTCCGGATCCGTTAGTATCTTAGAGGATGTTCCTATCCTATCCCTTATGAGGAGGAGTTCCCGAAGGATCTGATCTTCCTGAAGCTCCTTCTCCCTTTTCACAACGGCAGCTACCTTTTCGTATTCCTTCATCTCCTCCCTGAGCTTCGTTATCCTATCTATCCATGCGTCGTATACAGATGCCATGGAGAGGTAATAAAGCGCATGGCCAAGGGGGACGAGGTCGTAGATATAGTAATCGTAGTCCCCCTTTATCACGAGGTCCACGACCTGGTCGAATATGGCGCTCTCCTCCATAGCCGGTTCTGCAGATGCCGCACGTATGTAATCCTCTATCTCCTCCGGTATCTTCTCCATCCCATACATCTCCTTTATCTTCCTCCTAACCTCCTCCTGCTGCTCCTTTATCCTCCTATCCGCATCCACCTCGCATGCGAAGAGGTTGGGGATGATCTCGATCTCCCCTTTCCCGAATAGATCCATCTGGAATATATCCGATAGAGACGCCTGGGGGTCCACGGAGAAGAGCAGCACCTTATACCCCTTTTTCGAGAGATAATATGCGGTGGCGGCTGAGAAGGAGGTCTTTCCAAGCCCTCCTTTCCCCCCGAACATTATATATCTTATGCCCGGGTTTTCCCTCAAGAAATCCCCAAGTCCCATCGCTTCACCCCCTCCTTCATCCAGTATACCACCTTCTCGAAGGCCTTCGCAACCTGTTCCATTAGCTCTTCCTTTTCCCCAACAAGGCATCCGGTGAAGATGTTTATCTCCTCCCTGCATATCCTCTCGGCAACTGGGCAATCCCCTTCCTTGTATTCTACGTATCTTGCGAATGGGGCCTTCCATGGGTATCCCGGGCCGAAGAAGTAATGATCTTGGAACCTCGGCCTGAGGTGGATAGGGGTTCCGATGTAGGTGAAGGCCGGGACGCCTTCCGCGTTCAGGGCCTTTATGAACTCCGATCTCGGGATCCCCCCAAGCTCCTCGGATTTGTATCTCAGGGTCACCATGTGATATGTATGCTTTCTATCAGGAGGGGTTATCGGGATCCTTATCCCAGGAAGATCCTTTATCCTCTCCAAGAGCATCCCCACGTTCCTTCTTCTCTCCTCGTTTTGCTGGTCGAGGAGGGGAAGCCTTGCTTTCGCAAGTGCTGCCGCGAGGGGATGCATCCTATATGTGTAAGCCGTGCTGTCTATATACCTCCTCCACCTCTCCTCCACAACTTCCACCTGTTGCCTGGCCGGATGGACGGCCAATGTCAGGGCATGTTGATACATCTCCTCGTCGTCGAGGACGATCATCCCTCCCTCGAGGGCCGGGACGTGTTTCGATGCCTGGAATGAGAAGCATCCTATATCCCCTATGCTCCCCACCTTCCTCCCCTTGTATTCGGCCCCATGCGCTTGTGCGCAGTCCTCTATCACGACGAGCCCATGCCTTCTCGCTATATCCATTATCGGATCCATATCCGCCGGAAGCCCGTAGAGATGGACCACGACTATCGCCTTGGTCCTCTCCGTTATCAAAGGCTCTATGGTTTCGGGATCTATGGTGAAGGTATCCTCCTTTACGTCGGCGAAGATGGGTATGGCGAAGTTATGGAGGACACATCCGACGGACGAACCCCATGTATATGATGGGACGATCACCTCGTCCCCCGGGAGGACTCCAGCTATCGCTACAGCCAGGTCGAGGGCGGATGTCCCACTACTGCATGCCAATGCGAACCTCCTTCCCTGGTAGCTCCCGAAGGCTTCCTCGAAAGCCCCTATGATGCCCCCTGGTTTCACGCAATCCCTGTCCGTTCCCCTTAATGCCCCCAGGACCGCCTCCTCATCCTCCGGCCTGAGGATAGGCCATGGTGGCCAAGGCATTTTAACGGACGGATCCCCTCCGTTTATGGCCAGCCTCTCCATCATCCCAACCCCTCCTTCGCTCGCTCGTTTATGAGATCCATCAGTTCGAGATACATCCTCATCCCATCCTCATACCTCCTATGGCGTATTGGATCCGGATGGATCGTCTCCACGAGATCCGGCTCGATCTCTTCCGCAGATTTCAGGCCGAGCGCCTCGAGGGCCATGATGGCCGCTCCTTTCATCGAGGCCTCCCTCTCCGCACATATCCCTATCCTCTTTCCTATGACGTCGGATACGATCTGTCTCCACGCCTCCGAGGCGATGATAGCCCCTCCTGTTGCCACTATCTCCCTATCCATGTGGACTACCTCGTCTATCATCCTGTGTATGGAGGCGAGCCCATATGCCACCGCTTCCAAAGATGCCCTTATTACCTCCACAGGCCTTGTAGATAGCCTTATCCCGTATATCGTCCCCTTAATCCTCGGGTTCCATACCGGACTCCTCTCCCCCATGAGGAAGGGGAGGACGGAAATCCCGTGTCCGCACGGCTCTAACCCCATTACCTCCCTTTCCACCTCTTCCTTCGTTCCGACCTTCAGGAAGTCCAGGAGCCATTTATAAACTATGCCGCCATTGCTTATCGCTCCTCCAAGAACCTTCCTCTTCCTATCCAGGAGGTAAAGCCAAAGGCCTTTCGGGGGATCCACCTCCATCTCATCTCCGAACATGACCCTAATAGCCCCGCTCGTTCCGAGGCTCAATGTCTCTCGGGAGATGGATGTGCAACCGGATCCAACATTGCTGCAGGCCCCATCGCCGAGGGATGGGAACCATATCGCATCCCTGAGGGTCGGCGGGAGGCCGGAGAACTCATCCCTTACCCCCCTCAAGGGAGTATCGAAATCGACGAGATCTGGGAGTTGCTCCTTTTTAAGGGAGATGGCGGAAAGGATCTCATCGTCCCATGAAAGCTCAAACCTGGAGAAGAGGCCCGTTCCGGATGCGATGGAATAGGATGTTACAGCATTTCCGAGGATCCGGAGGATCACGTATTCCCCTATGGAAAGCCATTTCGCCACGTTTCTATAGAGATCCGGGAACCTCCTTCTAAACCATAGGATCTTAGCAGGGAGGTAGCTGACGTGTATAGGACATCCTGTCCTTTTATGCATAGCATCTTCGTCGAGGATCGCCTTCAGTTCCTCCGCCTCCTCGGATGCCCTTTCGTCGGCCCAGAGGATGAAGGGGGTTACGGCCCTGCCGTCCCGTCCCACCCCAACCATGCTATGCCAGACCGTGCATATCGCGACGGCCCTTATCTGGCTCGATGCCTCTCCCGCCCTTTCCACCGACTCGACCATGCATTCCAGGAGGTTATGTAAGAGGATCTCGGGATCGAGTTCGAGCCCTCCATCGGATGTGGATCCGATCCTGTTGTGTCTTCTGGCCTCGGTCCACTCCAGTTCCCTTCCTTCCCCATCGAATACGGCGGTTCTTATGGATGAGGTCCCTATATCCGATGCTAAAACCAGAGGATATCTCATAGGCATTACCCTTTCGAGTTTGAAACCTTAGACGATCTCGAAATCCCCCTCCAATCCCTCCATGGAGTTCGGTCCGACCCAGAGCTTGAATAGGCCTGGTTCGACCACCGGTTTCATATCGCGGCCGTAGAAGGACAACCTCTCCGCTGGGATTTCAAACTCGACCGTTTTCCTCTCACCCGGCATAAGGTGGATCTTTTTGAAATCCTTGAGCTCCTTAACGGGCCTCGTTATAGAGGCCGTTACATCCCTTATGTAGAGCTGGACCACCTCTTCCCCTTCCCTTTCCCCCACGTTGGCGACCTCTACGCTCACGGTCACCTTGCCGTTGATTGGGGTTCGAGCGGGATTTATCCTGAGATCCCTATACTCGAACCTGGTATAGCTCAATCCATAGCCGAACGGGAACAAAGGGGTCGAGGGGATGTCTATATACTTCGATGTGAACCTGTTCGTCTCCTCCGGAGGCCTTCCTGTATTCTTGTGGTTGTAGTATATCGGTATCTGGCCAACGGTTCTCGGGAAGCTCACGGGCAGTTTCCCGGACGGGTTGTAATCCCCGAAAAGGATGTCGGCCACCGCGTTCCCTCCTTGAATCCCAGGATGCCAGGCCTCGAGGATCGCCGGAATCCTCTCGGCCATCCACGTTATAGACAGAGGCCTTCCGTTGAAGAGCACGGCCACGACGGGTCTCCCAGCTCCATATACGGCCTTTATGAGGTCCTCCTGCCCCTCCGGGAGGTCTATCGTGGAGACGCTCCCTCCTTCCCCTGACCTATACGCCGGTTCGCCCACGGCGAGGACAACCACCTCCGCCTTCCTTGCAACCGTTACTGCCTCCTCTATATTGGATCCATCCGAGAAAAGGAGATCGGTTGAGGGCGAGATCTTCTCCCTTATCCCTTCAAGGACCGTTACGACGTCCTCCGCCCTTCCAAGGCCGGACCAGCATCCCAATAAGTCGGCCCTGTTGTCCGCAAATGGGCCTATAACGGCTATCGCCCTTAGATCCTTCCTCAAAGGAAGAAGGCCATCCTGGTTTTTCAGGAGGACCATGGATCTCCTCGCTATATCCCTTGCGTTCTCCCTGTGTTCCTCGCATAGGATTATGGATCTGGCGCGGTCCGGATCCACGTATGGGTTTTCGAAAAGCCCAAGCATGAATTTCACCCTGAGTATCCTTCTAACGGCCTCATCTACAACCTCTTCCCGAACTGCTCCACTCCTGACGAGGTCGCAGAGCTCGTCTATATAGCAATTGCTGCACATGTCCATATCAACGCCGGCCAGGACCGCCTCCCTTGCTGCATCCCTTCTTTCGCGAGCGAGGCCATGGTTTATCAACTCCCCTATGGCATTCCAATCGCTTACGACGAAACCGCGGAACCCCCATTCCCCTTTCAGGATCTCCCTTATCGTTAGCGGGTTTGCGGATGCCGGGATCCCGCAAAGGTCGTTGAAGGCGCTCATTATCGTTGCGACTCCTGCCTCCACGGCCGCTTTAAAAGGAGGAAGGTATATTTCCCTGAGGGTCCTCTCGGACATATCCGTGGTGTTGTAATCCCTTCCTCCTTCTGCGGCCCCGTATCCGACGTAGTGCTTAGCGCATGCCGCTACCCTCCTCGGATCCGATATATCCTCCCCTTGGAACCCTTCCACCGCCGCCTTCGCAATAACAGATCCGAGGTATGGGTCCTCCCCGGCACCCTCCGCTATCCTTCCCCATCTTGGATCCCGAGCTATGTCCACCATCGGTGCGAAGGTCCAGTTTATCCCGTCGGCTCTGGCCTCCGCCGCCGCTATCCCGGCCGCCTTCCTTACTAAATCCGGATCCCAGCTCGAGGCAAGGCCAAGCGGAATAGGGAATATCGTCCTATAACCGTGGATGACATCGAATCCGAATAGGAGTGGGATTCCGAGACGGCTCTCCTGGACCGCCACCCTTTGGAACTCGTTACATTTATCGGCTCCAACTACGTTGAGGAGGGATCCGAGCTTCCCCTGCCTTATAAGATCCTTGTATGCCTCGTTTGGGCCGGATAGCTGGTTCATCTGCCCGACCTTCTCCTCCAAACTCATTTTAGATATGAGCTCCTCAACCCTCGCATCTATATTCGAAGCCATATCCATAACCTCCTTTTTCCCTCAGAACGTCGTCGTGCTCGTGAACGTGAAGGATGAGATCTTAATGGCTGGGACCAAAGACGGTATGTATTCCCCCGTCCTCTTCTCCCTTCCGGTAGCCTCGACGTTCGAGAGGGCATCCAACATGCTTTCGTTGAACCTCATGTTCTTTACGGAATGGATTATTCTCCCGTCTTCCACCTTGAATACCCCGTCCCTTGTCATCCCTGTGAGGACGAGCCTCATCTCCTCTACAAACCTTATATACCAGAACCTCGTTATGAGGAGCCCATCTTTTACCGAAGATATCATCTCCTCTATCGATTTCCCCTGACCATCCATTATAAGGTTTGTCGGCATTCCAGTAAATGGGTGGCCGGTCTTCTGGGCCCAGAACCTCGAGTAGAAGAGGTTCTCCAATACCCCATTCCTTATCCAGAAGATCCTCTGGGCTGGCATCCCATCCCCTAAGAATGGCGTGGATGGACATCTTGGATCCGAAGGATCGCTCCTCAACGTCACGAGCTCCGACCCTATTCTCTCCCCCTCCTTCCCTGTGAACGGGCTCCTCCCCTCGTGGGCCGCTTTGGCGTCCATGGAGAAGATTATGAAGGCGCCGAGCTCGGCCACGGCGGCCGGCTCGAGTATGACCTCATAGCTTCTTGGCTCTATCTCCTTCGGGGATTTGGAGGCGATGGCCTTCTCTATCGCTATCCTCGTTGTGGATATGGGATCTATACGTGTGACGTCGAAATCTATGGATTCTGCCCATCCGCTGCTATCAGGGGATATTGCGGTCACGGCGAACCTGGACATGCTCTCCCTGTGCTCGGCGCGGAGCCCTGAGGAGTTGGCGATGAATAGATCCGTCCTCGCGGTTATGAAGCTTCCGGCGGAGACAAGCCCCTTCGACTCGCACATGTCTATCGATGCCCTTATAGCTTCGGCCCTGTCCATGGGCCCAAAGAGGTCCGTCTTTTCCGAAAAGCATTGTGTTTGTAAGTAATCCTGGGGACCCGGGGGCGGCAGGTATTCGGTATCCGGTTCCGCAGCCATGGCTATCTCCTCCGCCCTCCTCACCACCTCCACTATGGATCTTTCATCTAAGAGGTTTGTGGAAGCGGATCCTACCTTGTTCCCGAATGCAACCCTAACGGAGATCTCAACCCTCTCGCTTTCCTGGTTGTGGGTTATGGCGTTGTTTGCGAACCTCGTGGCACCCTGTCTGCTTAAGGCAAGGGATACCTCGGTATGGTCCCCTTTAGAGTTAGAGAGAACGATCTCTATAGCCTTCTCCGCTATTTCCCTCATCCTTAACTCCCCCTTATCACGTTTATCCTTCTGAAGCGAGCCGGAGCAGCTCCGTGGGTCATCTGCGATATCTGCATTGGATCCCCCTTCCCACAGGAGAGGACGCCGTTCGGGACCCAAAACCTCTCATCGCATATCGCATCGCAGGAATTCCAGAAATCCGTAGTCCTGGCTTGATATATGACGTTCTTGAGCATCCTCGTCCTCTTCCCTTTCTTTATCTCCCAAAAAGCATCCCCTCCGAACTGGAAGTTAACGCGTATCTGATCTATCGAGAAGCTCCCCATGCCTTCTATGTATATGCCGTCGTCCGTATCGCTTATGAGGTCGTCCAGGGAGAGGGGCTCTTCCCCAGGCATGAGGGATAGGTTCGGCTGCCTTACTATCGGTATGCTGCTCCAATGGTCGGCCCGGCAGCATCCCGTGCTCCTCTTTAGCCCTATCTCCCCTGCCACCTCCCTGCTCGTCGAGTAGCCGGAGAAGATCCCATCCTTTACGATGAACCATCTCTGTCCTTCCACGCCGTCGTCGTCGAACCCTTTCGTGGCGAGGCCTCCTGGCAACGTGTTGTCGGCCACGAAGTTGACTATCTCCGAACCATACCTTAGCTTTCCCAATAGGTCTGGGGTGGCGAAGCTTCTCCCGGCTAAGCTCTCCTCCATCCCGAGGGCTCTATCGAGCTCTGTTGCATGCCCCACCGATTCGTGGATCGTGAGGGCGAGGTTTAAGGGATCGAGGATTAGGTCCTTTATCCCCGGCTCACATTCCGGGGCCATGACCTTCTCCATCGCCTGTTCCGCAACCCTGTCCGCATTTCCGAGGAGATCGGAATCGAGGACGACCTCGTATCCGGCTGTCCTGGGAGGGGGGGAATATGTCCTCGTCTTGGCATCCCCTTCCCTAACGGCCGTGGCCGTATAGCCTGTAGCAGATGTCAGGACCTCGCTCTCGAGGATGGATCCATCCGAGGTCGCTATGATCCTGTGCTCCTTTCCGAAGAACATGTATCCCGTCGCCTTCTTTATCCCTTTGTGTTTCAGGAGGATCTCGTTAACCTGGAGCAAGAGTCCGACCTTCTGCTCTATACCGATCGAGAAGGGATCTATGCGGAAAGGAGATACGAACCGAATATCCTTAGGTGGCTCATCTACAAGGCTCACGGGCTTCCTTTTGGCTAAGCCGGACGCCTTTGCTACCTCTATAGCCCTCCTGACCGTGGACTCCACCGCCTCCCTCTCGAGCCTGTATGTGCTCGAGAAGCCCCAGGCCCCATCTACTATCACCCTTATACCTATCCCCATGTCCTCCGAATCGGAGATCCCGCTGACCCTCATGTCTTCCGTCGTTATCCTCTGGGATCTGTAGCTCACTATCCTCGCATCGGCGTATGAGGCGCCGAGGCCTACCGCTAACTCCACCGCCATACGTGCTAAATCCTTCATGAGAATTCCTCACCCCCTAAAAGACATTTCGGAATCGAAGAGATCCATCTTTCCCCCCTTCCCATCTCGTATCCTACCACATAATGCGCTCCAAGTCAACCGCGTAACCCCCAACATGATAAGGGCTATCAAGGTGGACGTCCTTTTCTCCCCATCCTCTCTGCGCTCGGGAGGCGGGTCGTAACCTCGGGGCAGGCCCTGGGTCTTGGGGCAATCACAGGAAGGCAATCGGGAATTCGGAGTTCGGAATTCGGATTTCGGAAACGAAAAATCCTTTGTAGGGGCAGGCCCCTGTGCCTGCCCTCGATCAGGAATTCGGAATTCGAAATTCGGATTTCGGAAATTGAAAAATCCTTTGTAGAAACAGGTCTCTGACCTGCCCTCAATGTTCATGGGAACATATCCTTGTAGGGGCAGGCCCCCGTGCCTGCCCTGATTTTGGGCAACCACAGGGGGTTGCCCCTACGATTTTTCAATTCCGAATTCCCTTTGGATCATCTCCCCATCCTTTCCCCTTGACTTATTTATCGGTTTCTCGTAAAATCCTTGAAAAGGGGATGATCTTCCATGGCGAAGGATATCGGGGTGGTTGGGGAGGAGATAGCGGAGAAGTTCCTGAGGAGGAAGGGATACAAGATCCTCGCGAGGAACTACAGGATCAAGGGCGGGGAGATAGACATAGTAGCGAAGGATGGGAAGACGATGGTCTTCGTCGAGGTGAAGACGAGGAGGGGGGAGGGGTTCGGGCTTCCTCAGGAGTCCGTGACGAGGGATAAGATGAGGAGGATAGCGAAGGCTGCCAAGCTATACCTGCTTTCTACGGGCCTTGGGGAAGGGGTCCTCTGCCGTTTCGACGTCGTCGCCGTGAATCTGGAGGATGGGGTTTCCATAGAGCACATAAGGGATGCGTTTTCGCTCGACGATATCTCCCCCGGGGAGGGAGGATGGTTGTGATATCCAAGGTCATCAGCTGTTCCGTCTTCGGCATAAACGGTTATCCGGTTGAGGTAGAGGTGGACATATCTTTCGGCATGCCGTCCTTTCAAACCGTCGGCCTTCCCGATATGGCCATAAGGGAGAGCAGGGACAGGGTGAAGGCCGCCATACAGAACTGCGGGTATGAGTTTCCATCGAGGAGGATAACGGTGAATCTCGCCCCGGCGGATGTGAGGAAGGAGGGCTCCTCCTTCGACCTCCCCATAACGATAGGGATCCTCGCTTCCTCAGGCCAGATCAAAGAGCGAGGGATGTTAGATAAATTCATGATCGTTGGGGAGCTCGCGCTTGATGGGAGGGTTAGGAGGATAAGGGGAGGGCTTTCCGTTGCCGTTGCTGCGAGGGATTCCGGGCTTTTGGGGGTTATAGGGCCGGAGGAGAACGCGAGGGAGATGGCCGTGGTCGAGGGCATATCGATATATCCGGTGAAGCACCTGTCCGAGGTTGTGGAGTTCCTCAAGGGGGCTATTGAGATAGAGCCTGCAAAGGTCGATCTCGGCAAGGAGTTCGAAAAGGAGTCGATATACGATGTCGATATGTCGGAGGTCAAGGGGCAGGAACATGCTAAAAGGGCGCTGGAGGTCGCGGCCGCAGGCGGGCACAACATAATAATGGTTGGTCCTCCAGGCTCGGGGAAGACGATGCTATCGAGGAGGCTTCCCACTATCCTCCCACGCATAACCCCTGAGGAGGCGATAGAGACGACGAAGATACACAGCGTCGCAGGCCTCCTCCCGCCGGGTCATGCCATAGTGGCCACGAGGCCCTTCAGGGCTCCGCACCATACGATATCAGATGCCGGGTTGATAGGTGGCGGGACCGTGCCAAGGCCTGGGGAGGTCAGCCTTGCCCATAACGGCGTTTTGTTCCTCGACGAGCTCCCCGAGTTCAACAGGAACGTGCTCGAGGTCCTAAGGCAGCCTTTGGAGGACGGCTTCGTGACGATATCCAGGGCCATGGCATCCATAGCATACCCTGCGAGGTTCATGCTGGTCGCCGCCATGAACCCATGTCCATGTGGATATCTCTCGCATCCCACAAGGGGGTGCACGTGCACCCCACTACAGATACAGAGGTATAGATCTAGGATCTCCGGACCGCTCCTCGATAGGATAGACATCCACGTTGAGGTTCCGGCGTTGAGGTATGAGGAGGTGAGCGGGGCGGTAAAAGCGGGGGAGAGCTCGGAGGTCATAAGGAGGAGGGTGGAGAAGGCGAGGGAGGTCCAGATGGAGAGGTTCAAGGGGGCAAAGATCTACTGCAATGCACAGATGGGTCCGAGGCATATAAGGAGGTTTTGCAGGATAGATGAGGAGGCGTCATCGCTCTTGAAAAAGGCCATAGAGCAGCTCGGGATATCCGCGAGGGCATACGATAGGATACTAAAGGTGTCGAGGACGATAGCCGATCTGGAGGGATCTGAGGAGATAAAGGCATATCATGTCGCGGAGGCTATACAATATAGGGTTCTCGATAGGCCTCTTTGGCTCTGAGGGCTTTTACCATGAGGCTTCATATAGGGACATCGGGATGGGTTTATAGGCATTGGTTTGGGAGGTTCTACCCACCGGAGACCAAAAACCCCCTCCTCTTCTACTCCTCATGTTTTACAACCGTAGAATTGAACGCATCTTTTTACAGGCTTCCTACGAGGAAGGCCATAGATAGGTGGAGGAAATCGACGCCGGATGGCTTCCTTTTCTCCATCAAGGGCAGTAGATACATAACCCATATAAGGAGGCTTGAGGGGGTGGAGGAGAGCCTCGGGAACTTCCTCGACCTCGTCAGAGGATTTGGCGATAAGCTCGGACCTATACTCTGGCAGCTCCCACCTTCGATGAAGAGGGATGAGGAAAAGCTCTCCTCCTTCCTCGCACTTCTTCCCCCCGATCTTCTTTACTCCGTCGAGTTCAGGAACGATTCCTGGTTTACATCGGAAGTCCTCGATATGCTCTCGGAACGTGGGGTAGCCCTCTGCATATCCGACATGCCCGGGCTATCCTGCCCTTTCCAAGCCACAGCCCCCTTTATCTATGTGAGGATGCACGGGCCCTCATCCAGATATTCATCGAAGTATTCCGAGGAGGAATTGCGTGAGCTTATGGAGAGGATAAGGGGGCTGGGAGGATCCGTCCAAGATGCTTATATCTACTTCAACAACGATTATATGGCGTATGCCGTGGAAAACGCAAAGGAGCTTATTGAGATGGCAGGCCTCCTTAATGCTATATAGATTCCTCGCCCCTATCCCCCGTCCTTATCTTTATCGAGTCCTCGACCGGGATCACGAATATCCTCCCATCCCCTATCTCCCCGGTCCTTGCCGCAGGGATTATGGCCTTTATGGCGTCTTCCACCTGGTCGTCCCTGAGCACTATCTCTATCTTGACCTTCGGAACGAGGTCCACCGTGTATTCCGAACCCCTGAACCTTTCTACATGCCCTCTCTGCCTTCCATACCCCCTTACGTCGCTTACGGTCATCCCCTTTATTCCGGCCTCCGCCAAGGCCTCCTTCACCTCTTGGAGCTTATGGGGTCTTATTATAGCGATGACCATCTTCATAATTTCAAAACCTCCCAACGCCCTTATAGAGGAGGGGGAGGGATGCCTCGAGGATCCTCTTCGCTATCGGTGCGGCCACCTTCCCTCCTATCCCCCCGTTTTCCACAACGACGGATAGCGCTATCCTTGGGTTATCCGCGGGAGCGAAGGCTATAAACCATGAATGGGGGCTCTTACCCGGGACCTCCGCCGTTCCCGTCTTCCCGGCCACCTCTACCCCCCTTATCCGGGCCATCGTCCCCGTCCCCTTCCTCACGACATCCACCATGAAATCCTTTAAGAGGTTCGCCACATCCTTGGATATTACCCTTTCCTTCGGCCCTTCCCCAAACCTCTTTATAACCCTCCCCTCCTTAGACCTTATCTCCTTCACGATCTTCGGGGCCGGCCTCTCCCCACCATTCGCTATAGTCGATGCTATTAACGCCATTTGAAACGGGGTGACCTTCAGTTCGTATTGCCCTATTGCGCTCTGGGCGAGATGCGTCTTGGTAAAATATCCCATTGGGATGTCCTTTAAGCTTTCTGCCCCCGGGTAGATCCTGCTCGGGGTTACCCTAAACGATGCCCCCTTAAAGGGGATGAGATCGTATTCTTTGTAGAAACCGAACTTTTTCGCGTATTCGAAGAGCTTATCCGCCCCCAGCCTAAGCCCTATCTGAGCGAATGTGACGTTGCATGAGACGATCAGGGCTTCCCTCACAGTCCATCTCCTGGAGCCCGTCGGGTTATGGCTCCTCCTCTCCTCGAAGTCGTGGATGGTATACGATGCCTCCTTCATAGGTCTGAACCATCCTTTGCATATGAACGAATCCGAAACGGATATGGAATGGGAATCGAGCGCCGCAGCGGCTATCATCGGCTTTATGGAGGAGCCTGGGTTATAAAGTTCCCCCGTGGCCCTATTGAGGAAAGGTTTGGAAGACGTATCCTTAAGGGATCTGGCCCATAGCTCCGGATCCATCTCGTTAGGATCTATGGCTGGGCTGCTGACGAGGGCGAGGATCTCGCCCGTCCTCGGATCCATGACCACCGCAGCTCCTTTCCTCCCACCAAGGGCTTGGTATGCCGCCCTCTGTATCCTCGAATCTATGGTTAACACCACATCGTCACCAGGCCCTTCCCTCCTTGGAAAAGGGATGAACAAGCCCTTCATTAAATCCTCCCTTCTTCCCATGAGGGATCCGGAGAGGCAGAGCTCGAGCTCCGCCCTGCCGTAGACCGGATGTTCATAGCCTAAGGGATGGAAGGTCGCAGGGCCTAAAGGATACCTCCTCGAGCATACAGAAGAGGATCTTATGCTCTCTGCAAGCGGAATCCCGTTTCTGTCGAGGATCCTCCCTTTCATCGATACGTCCACCGAAAGCCTCGGGTTGGATATCCTTCCGGCCCCCTCCGCAAGCCTTATATTCCCGTCATCCCCGGAAACTATGAGCCCCCTCCTCAGGCAGAGGAGGACGAGCCTTCCGTATCTCCCCGATATCCTCTCTTCTTCCGCCAATACCTTCCCTCCCCTTCCGACCTTTAGTATTCCAAGCCTGGCATATTTTCGAACCGCCTCCTCGAGGTTCCTGTCCTCGTATTGTCTCAAGACGATGGATGGGGCGGCGATTACCTGCAGGTATGCGAGCCTCGCCCAAGCGATGAGGAAGATCAAGGATATAACCGAGAAACTCCTCCTTATGCTCCTTGAGATCCCCTGTTCCCCTTTCCCCTTCGCACTTCCCGATACGCCTATTAGGACGCCGGCGGCGAGGAAGTTCATCACCGTCGAGCTTCCTCCATAGCTGACAAATGGGAGTGTAACGCCCGTTAATGGGATGAGGCCCGTCACCCCGCCTATTATGGTTGCGGCCTGGATCCCTAAAAGGATCATTATGCTCCCCGTGAGAAGCCTTTTATAGAGGTCTCCGGACTCCATGGCGGCCTTGAACCCCCTGTAAGATAAAAGGAGGAAGGCCAACATAATGGCCGTTCCCCCAAGATGCCCGAGCTCCTCGGATATCCCGGAGAAGGAGAAGTCGGAGTATACAACCGGGACCCTATAGGGCATCCCTGCCCCGAATCCGGTTCCCCAAAGGCCTCCCGAGCTTATAGCCCAGAGGGATTGGGTCAGGTTCTCGCTATATTGGAATGGGAATAGCCACATGTTAACCCTCGTCCTGAGGATCGAGGGGAATCCGATCAGATAAGATATCGCCCCTATGAGGATGGCGAGTCCGAGCCCGATGGAGGAGAAGGCCCCAAGCGATGTTGCCATGTAGAAGCTGCCGAGGAATATGGCACAGAGGATGACGGAAAGCCCGAAATCCTTCTGGAGGAAGACGGGGAGGAGGCAGAAAGCGAGCATGGTCAGGAATGGTCCGAGGAAGGAGATAGATGGGAACTCCATCCCCATCACCTTCTTCCTCCCTATCTCCCCCATCTTCTCGTAGAGATATGCGGATGTGAAGAGTATGACGAGGGCCTTCACTATCTCTGCAGTCTGTATGGATATGGGGCCGAAGGAGAGCCAGAGCCTATGCCCGTTCCTTTCAACCCCGATGAAGCTCGTGAGGAGGACGAGGGCCATCGAGATCAGGATATATATGTATTTCTGTTTCCTAAGCTTTGCCAAGTTCCCGGGTTCGTAGCTCCATCTCGCGGCGAGGACCATCAGCATGCATCCTCCTATTATCCAGTAAAGCTGTTTCGTGGGGAGGAGCATGTATAGGTCGTTTTTATAAAAAGAGGCTAAATCCGGGGAGATCCTGTAGATGAAGGCGAGGCCCATCCCGGAGAGGAATGAGATCAAGGGGAGGATGTAAGGATCCCTATCCTTTACCTTCCTCCCTATTAGGAGGGAGGATAGGAGGAAGGAGATCATGAGCCCTGCCCAATAAATAAGGGGTTTAAGTGGAAAGAGGTCTAATGCATTCCCGATCCTCTGATGTGAGGAGAGGAAGGAACAGAGGAAGAGGAGGAGCGAAATCGCCCCAGATGCTATTATCCCTGTAAACTCTATTGCCTCTCTCCTCTCAAATCTCATAGGATCCTTGTTACTCCTGTCCTTGCTCAGGCTGTCCGGTTTCGAGGGATCCCTTGACCCTGTTCAAGGCTTCTTCCGCCCCCGGGAACAGGGGATCTATGTCGAGGGCTGTTTGATATTCGTTTGCTGCTTCCGAGAGCCTTCCCTGTTTTTCATATGCGGATCCGAGGTTGAAGTGATATCGAGGCTCGTTGGGCGAGAGCCTAACCGCTTCCTTAAAGGCCACGACCGCCTCGTCGAGCATCCCTTCGGAGATATATGCATTTCCGAGGTCGTTGTATATCTCAGCCCCCTTCTTCGGGCTCGGTCCGAGGTCGAGGGCTTCCTTGAATTCGCTTATGGCCTTCTCCATCCTCCCATCCCTGTAGTGGATCGTGCCAAGCCTGTGATGCACCTCGATCCTCTCCTCCTTTATCCCTGGGATCGATGGGTCGTAGTCCATGGCCTTCCTAAGGTAGTCGGCTGCCATCCTGAGGTCCGATTCCCTTGAGGAGCCCATCCTCCTCTTGGCGAGGTCATGGAAGAACGCACGGGCAACATAGGCTTTCGCATCCTCCATTGAGGAGAACTCCCTTCCCTTCCTGAGGGATTCCCAGAGGATCTCGGAACTTATTATGGAGCCTGCAAGTTCATCCACATCCTCCTTCAGGAGGCCTGTCCTGTCCCTTATCACCTCTTTAAGCAATGGTATCGGTGGCGCTTGCGATATGACGATCTCCCCCGTTTCCAAGGCCTTTACGTAGAATTTCCCGTAATTTCCGGTTATCAGGACGGCATATGCGGAGAGGAATGCGGTGCCGACGGCGAGGATCGATCCTATAACCCAAATTATCCAAAGCCTCCTCTTTTTAACAGGCATCTCCTGGACATGGGGCTTTACGGGAGCGGCCACTTGGATCTCCTCCGAGGGCGCCCTCTCCACAACCTGCTTGGCCCTGGTCAGGGCGAGGTCCTCCTCTTCCCCCTCTCCCTTGAAAAGGACACATGTTCCTTTCCCGACGGATCTGTTCCTCCCTATCCTGTTTATTTCATCGCATACTTGTTGCGGATCATATCCGGATCTCCTGACTATATCCCTTATCTCTGTTTCACCTATCTTCTTCTCCATCTCCTGGCATATGAATATGGAATCCCCAGCCAAGAACTCGACGGAGACGATCCCTATCTCCAGAAGGGGGGAGATCCCGAGGGGCGAGCTTTCATCCCTCGTCAAGGACCTTATCTCGTTTCCCCTTATTAAGAACGCCCCTCCTTCCCCAGCCCTTCCAATCCATGCGACCCCTCCCCCTGGGGAGGCGGAAAGAACAAGGGATATCCCCCCCTTCCTTCCCGCGAACCTCTCGTATGCCATCTTGTTCGCTATCTGGATCGCCCATTCGAGCTGCCTCTGCATCTGCGCCTCATCAAAGGCCACGAGCTTGGAGTCCGGATCACCACATATCTGCCTCCAGATCTCCAACAGCAGATGGTTTGCTCCCTCCCCCTTGGCCACTATATAAAGGTCGTATTCAGGATCCACAAGGCATACCCCATCCCCGGAAAATCCTATTCCAGGATATAAGCTCCTCGGGACCATCTCCCCGGCTTTCATCCTCTCGGACCTCTCGTTCCACAACCTCTCGAACTCCTCGAGATCGCGGAGAAGATCTTGGATCCTCTGGTATCTGTCCTCCTTCCTCTTCGCCAAAGCCTTCAAGATTATCCTCTCAAGCCCTTTCGGGATCCTGAAGGAGATCTTCCTCGGGGGGGTTGGATCCACATGGAGGTGCTTATGGGCTACGGATACGAAGTTCGGGCCGGTGAATGGGACATGCCCGGTGGCCATCTCATACATGACGATCCCAAGGGAGTAGATATCGGACCTCTTATCTATCTCCTTCTCACCCTCAACCTGCTCCGGGGACATGTATTCCGGGGATCCTATAGTGGATCCGGTCCCGGTCACGGATCCGAAATCTATGCCCCTTGCTATCCCGAAGTCGGATAGCTTTATAGAACCATCGTTTCCTATCAATATGTTCCTGGACTTGACATCCCTGTGCACTATCCCTTCCCTATGTATCCTCTCCAGTGCGAGGCATATGGCCTTTGTTATCCTTATAATCTCCGGAATCGATAGCCCTTCCTCCTCTATCAGCTTCTTGCAATCCTTCCCTTCCACATACTCCATGGCGAGGTAGTGGATCCCGCCTTCTTGCCCGCTTTCCATTATCCTGACTATGTTCGGATGTGAGAGGATGGAGGCAGCTTGTGCCTCCCTGTGAAACCTCCTGACGAAATCCTCATCATATGCGAGCTCTGGGGGGAGGATTTTCAGAGCGCAGATGTTTCCGCTTCTATCCTCGGCCTTGTATACTATCCCCATCCCACCCCTCCCTATTTCGCCCAATATCTTGTATCCCCCTATCGTCCTTCCTATCATATCCTCATTCACCTCGCTTCTTATTCCTGATATCGGATCCGATTACGAGGATACGCTTTGCCAGATCGTCGTTTGGGTTTGATGCAAGGCGTTTCCTCAACATCTCCATGTATTCCCCAAGCATCCCAGCCCTGTAGTTCGACTCCACCATGCCCCTTATGGCCCTCTCTACGAATTCCTCCTTCCCCGAACAATATGCGAGGGCCCTCGAGTAGGAATCAAACGCCAAACCCCATGCCCCTATGGATAGAGCTATATCTCCGAGATCGAGGAGGAAATCGGAGATCTCCTCGTTTGAAAATCCTATTCTGTCTATCCCGGCCTTCTCCACATAATACAAGCCTTTTTCAATCCATATCCTCTTGACCTTCCTCGGGCCCATCCTTAGAGCCTTCACAAAGATCCTTGCCACCGACTTCCTCGCTTCATCTATCCTCCCGACCTCCTTCCCCCTCCAATCCTTTTCGACAAGGTCGGCCCAGGAGGATGGGAGGCCAGTCCTCTCCGTAACCCACGTCGTCCCAGGTATCATTAGGGATCTGCATATGACGAGCTCCCCTCCTTTTGAGGACAGGGTGAGATGCATTCCTCCGAGCAGGAAGAGGGCGGAAAGGACGAGCATTAGGAGGGCGGCGGCAACCCACATGGCTTTCCCTCTGTCCGCCTTCCTCACCCTAATTAGCGCCGGGGCAACCAGGGGGATGGCCTTGAAACGATCTCCTACGACGAGGATCGCGGTTATGTTATCGCTTCCCCCCTCAGCCTTAGCTTCCTCGATAAGTGCGTTCACGGCCATTTCCGGATCATCGCCCTTGGCGCATATCGCCTCTTCTATCCTCCCATCGGTCAGGTGGACGGTTAGACCATCTGTGCATAGGAGCAACGCATCCGTCGGCTCGAACCTATCCACGAATATATCGGGGGTTAGGTCCTCGGAAACGCCGAGGGCCTTGGTTATGATATTCCTCATCACATGCCCCCTTCCCTCCTCGGGTTTCACCCTCCCCCTTTCTATCAGATCCTGGAGCAGGCTGTGATCCTTGGTTATCCTGAAAAGTTCCCCTTTTCTGTATAGATATGCTCTGCTATCCCCAACATGGGCTATTATCATCCTCCCTTCGGTTATCCATGCCATAGTGGCCGTCGTGCCCATCCCCGATAGCTCCGGATCCTCCGATGCCTTCTCCATTATGGCCTTGTTGGCAAGCGAGAACGCATTTCTAACAACCCCAATCCTGTCCTTATCCCACCTTTTCGCCCTTATATAATCCCTAAGGGTGGAGACGGCTATGGAGCTGGCGAGCTCCCCTCCCTTATGCCCTCCCATCCCATCGGCGACGATGAAAAGGCCGATATCCTCATCTATTAGGAAGGAGTCCTGGTTCTCCTCCCTCTTGCATCCTGGATCCGTTGCTCCAGCGGCCCTCATCCTTCCTCCTCCTGCCTGAAAAGCATGACGACCTTCTCCTCGGCATCGGGCCCCCCACCCAGATATATCCTGTCCATGTTGGATAGGGACTGATCTTTCCCCGGCTCTATCCTCTTTCCGTTTATATATGTCCCATTCCTGCTTCCGAGGTCCGAGATCAGGTATAGATCCCCATCCCTCCTTATCCTCGCATGTCTCCTGGATATGAACTCCTCCGGGAGGAATATATCGTTTCCGGGATCCCTTCCTATCTCCACTACCTGCGAGGATATGATGAACTCCCTTCCCTTCCTAACCCCTTCCTCTATCAATATCCTCCCCATCCCTTTCCTCTTGGCCCCCGTAAGGAACCTGAAGGAGTGGTATGGCCCGATCCTTATAAGGTCCCCGTCGGATATGGGGGCTACCTCCTTAGGTGCGAGCCTCCTTCCAGAGAGGAACGTCCCGTTCGAACTCCCGGAATCGGATATGTAAAACCTTCCATCCCGGAATGTTATCTCGGCATGGTTGCGGGATATATAATCGTCTTCTATGACGAGATCGCAGGATTTAGACCTTCCTATTGTAAATGGGGACCTATCCACCACCACCTCCCTTTCGGAGGAAGGGCCGATCTCCGCCAATCTCGCCTTTACCGGTATCGCCTCGGATGTATGTGGCGATCCCTTTCTGGATTCTAAGCCCTTTATCATGCTTATGGTTATCCATATGAGGAATAGGGCTATTAAGGATAACGCCGCTATCCTAAGGATGAACACAAGGATCTCCATCCCTTCATCCCCTCCTGAGCCTGAAGAGGAGCCTTATGTTCCCAAGCGTTATCTCATCCCCATCCTCCAGGACGCATTCCCCTACCCTCTTGCCGTTCACAAAAGTTCCATTCTTGCTTCCAAGATCCTTTATAATGAAGTTCGACCCGTCGAAGGAGATCCGGGCATGCCTCCTGGATACGAGCCTATCCTTGTCCCTTAGCCTTATATCGCAGTTTCCCCTCCCTATGACAACCTCCGGACCTTTTATCTCGACCTCCTTCCCCGCTTCCTCCCCGAAGAGAACCACGAGCTGTGGGGAGACATGCCTTCCCGTTGGAGGCAGGTCCACGATCCTCGTCCGATCCATGGGCTTTTTTTGGGATATGGCTTCCTCATCCGTCCAGCCCCTCGCCGTTACTTCGCCTCGATCCATATACGGAGATGAGGATATCTCGACGATGACATCGCCTCCCGGTATCTCATATCCGTTCCCCTCGGCGGTTGCCTTGATCCATTCGGAGATCTCCGCCTTCAGATCCTTGATATATGGCCTTATCTCCTCGAGATCATCTATAGAGAGGAGGATCGTATATCTATTTGGGATGTATACCTTGTGCACAACCCTCTTTTTAGAAAGCTCCATCGCTTCCTCTATAGCCCTCATGATCTTACCCGGCCTTATCCCAGACCCCTGATAAAATAGATCCTCTATCCTTGATAGGATATCCTCAATCCTCCTCAGAACCCCAATCCGACCACCTCCTCCTATCGAGGTATCCCTGGAGGATGAAGGCCGCAGCCGCACCGTCTATCGCCTTCTTCCTCTTCCCCTTCCTTATCCCCGCCCTTATCATCGCCCTCTTCACGGCTTCCGTGCTGAGCCTCTCATCCCATAGCCGGACCCGTATCCCGGCTATATCCTCGAGGACCCCGGCAAAGGATATGGCCTTCTTCGCACTATCCCCTATGCTCCCATCCATGTTAAGGGGGAGGCCGACAACTATCACCTCAGCCCCTCTCTCCCTCGCTATCGACGCTATAGCCCTCGCGAGATCCTCGTCCCCTATCCCAGATCTATCTAAAACACATAGAGGCGAAGCGATGGATCCGGTTGGATCGCTCAGCGCGATCCCAACCCTTTTTTCCCCAAGATCTATCCCCAAAATCCTCATAAGGACTTACGCAGTTGCCTTCGCAACCGCACCTCCCCTATCCATGATCATACCTCCTAAACCTCCTGGATTATATCCTACCCTGAAAACATAACCATGTCAACCACGTGACCGCGTTGCCCACAAATTCGGAATTGTAGGGGCAACCCCCTGTGGTTGCCCAAAATCATGGGCAGGCACAGGGGCCTGCCCCTACAAAGGATATGTTCCCATGAACATGGTCCGCAATGACAATGCCAGGATAATGTTCGTCATCGGTTTCAAACCCATGCACAACATCAGGCGATCCCATTGTAGGGGCAACCCCCTGTGGTTGCCCAAAATCATGGGCAGGCACAGGGGCCTGCCCCTACGAGGATGGTTATGATCTACCTTAGAAATGATATGATAAACAACAAGATTATGAATCCTGTGAGCAGCATCCCGATAAAGCCAAGGACGGGAAGCCCGAGGAATCGAGGCCCTACCTCGGAGATTAAGAGGATGGAGGAGCTTATGAGAAACCCCGTTGCGAGGATGCCCAAGGATATCCTGTTTCCGGCCTTCTCCACCTTCGAGGTCAGATCCTCCATCCCGGTTGTCTCCATTTCAAACCTCATCGTCCCGTTCTTGAGCCTCGAGATTATCTCGGAGATGTCGTCCGGCATCTCCCTTAAAAGATCCGTCGTCTTTCCAAAAACCCTCAGGACCTCCTTCCCCATCCCCTTCGGGATGAACTCAATCCTTATAACCCTCTTCGCATATGGCCTTATTACGTCGAGGAGGACGAGATCTGGATCGAGATCCCTTGCTATGTCCCCTACTATGACAAGGGCCTTCATGAGGAGTATCAGCTCCATCGGCATCCTTAAACCGCGCTTTCCGATTATCGAAAGGATTTCCCCTAAATACCTGCCTGTTTCTATGGACGAAAGGGGTTTTCCGTAATATCTATCGAAGAGGTCCGCGAAATCCTCCTTTAAACCCATTATGTCCGCGCTTCTCCTCGCAACCCCTATCCTCACGCACTCCCTTGCCAGGCCATCGGGATCGGCCTCCACTATCGAAACGAAGATCCTTGCAAGAGACCTCTTTAGTTCTGGCCCTATCCTCCCCACCTGCCCGAAATCTATCATCGCTATGGCTCCATCCTCCGTGATGAATATATTTCCTGGATGCGGATCCGCATGGAAAAGCCCTATCTCGAATATCTGTCTTAAGAAGAGATCTATGAGCGTCCTCGCTATGCGAGGCCTGTCCTCCGTAAGCTCTCCAAGCCTCTTCCCCGATATCCTCTCCATAACGAGGACCCTCTTACCACATAGGCTCTTGTATACCTTTGGTATCTTGATATTGGGATCGTCCCGGAAGAACTCCTGGAACCTCTCTACATATCCGGCCTCTATGGAGAAGTCCAGCTCCTTCCTGAGCCATCTGGACATCTCCTCCACGATCCCCGAGATATCGTATTTCCTTAGATCCGGGATCCTGCCTTCGAGGATCCTGACGAGGGAGGAGGCTATTAGGATATCGGTCTCCACTATCCTTTCTATCCCAGGCCTCTGGACCTTAACCACAACCTCCTCCCCTCCCCTTAACTTAGCCCTGTGGACCTGGGCGATCGATGCCGCGGCTTCCGGAATGGGGTCGAACATATCGAATACGGCCTCTATTGGGGAACCGAGCTCCGACTCCACGATAGGCCTTATCATTTCGAACTGGATGGGTTCGGCCCTGTCCACAAGTTTCTTTAACTCGTCCGTTATATCCTCCGGGAGGAGATCGGACCTCGTGCTCATCAGCTGGCCAAGCTTTACGAAGGTAGGTCCAAGCTCCTCGAACGCCTCCCTCAACCTCTCCCCAACGGATTTCCGACCCCATCTCCTTTTCCCCAAGGGCAGGAGGCGCAAAAACCCCCCTTTCTGAAGGAGATGTCCGAAGCCATGAGCGGTGAAGACGGAGAGGATCTGCCTCGCCCTTCTTATAGATGATGCCGGAAACAACCTCCTAATTGCCTTCTCCTTTCCTGAGGAGGGCCTCAAGCCCCTCTATCTTTTTAAGAAGCACCTCATAATCCCTCCTCGTCGGCAGGTCGAGGACCCTCGCTACGGCATCCCTTATGCTCTCCCCCTTATCCTTCACCTTATCCTTTATCGCCTCCGGCCCTATCCGCTTCTCCGATACGACCTCCTCCCCTTTCTTAGCCAACCTATCCATCACATCCTTTGCCTTCTCTCCGATTAGAAAGGAGATTCCTATCCCTGCGAGGATCCCTTTCCTTAAGAGCCCTTCTATCCTATCCATCTTCCTTTCCCTCCTTTCCCAAAATCCTCCTTACCATCTTCTCGGCGAAGGAGAGGGCCATATCGAGCTTCTCCGGATCCTTCCCCCCGGCTTGGGCCAGATCCGGCCTCCCCCCTCCTCCACCTCCACATATCCTGGCCATCTCCTTTACGAGGTCCGATGCGCTTATTTTGCCCGTCAGCCCTTTAGAGACGGCCCCGACGAAGGCCGCCTTCCCATCTATGACGGATCCGAGGAGGACGACCCCATCCCCTAACCTATCCCTGATCCTTTCGGCCATAACCCTTAGGTCTTCCATCCTTTTGGCCTCCACCTTGGCGGCGACGAACCTCGCAGGCCCGATCCTATTCGCCCTCAACGCTATGCCCTCGACCTCAAGGGAGATCAGGCGCGACCTCATCGCCTCTGCTTCCCTTTCCAACTCCTTCTTCTCCTCCTGGATCTTCATGACCCTCTCTAAGACATCCTCCCTTCTCACCTTAAGGACATTGGCTATCCTGTCCAGGATCTCCTCGTGCTTCTTCATCCATTTCAACGCCTCTATCCCGCTCAACGCCTCTATCCTCCTAACCCCTGCAGCTATCCCGGATTCCGATACGATCCTGAAAACCCCTATATCCCCCGTCGCCCTGACGTGCGTTCCACCGCACAGTTCCATGCTGATCTCTCCTATCTTGACGACCCTCACCCTCTCCCCGTATCTTTCCCCGAAAAGCGCTATCGCCCCAGCTCTTTTCGCCTCCTCGATCCCCATGATCGTCGTCTCAACCGGATGGTTTCCGAGGATCGCCTCGTTCACCATTTCCTCCACCTTCCTTATCTCCTCCTCCGTCATGGGCTGGAAATGCGTGAAATCGAACCTGAGCCTATCCGGCGCTACGAGGGATCCCGCTTGCCTGACGTGGTCGCCCAGCACCCTCCTTAACGCCGCATGGAGGAGGTGGGTGGATGTATGATGCCTGGCCGTCGATATCCTGCTATCCTCGTCCACCTCCGCCCTTACCCTATCCCCTACGGAGATATGCCCTCGGACCACCTTTCCTTTGTGGGCTATGAGCCCCTCCACCGGCCTCCTGGCCTCGTGGACCTCGACATCCCCGGACTCGGATGAGATCCTGCCTCTGTCCCCGACTTGGCCTCCGGCTTCCCCATAGAACGGCGTCCTATCGAGGAATACCTCCACCTCTTCCCCCTCCCATGCTACCTCGACCATCGCGATGGATTCCCCATCTTTTTTAAGGATCGCCATGATCTCGGAGGATGTGGAGAGCTCCTCGTAACCCACGAACTCGGTCAGGCCGATATCCGCCTCCACTCGCCTATAAGGGGTTAGATCGTCCACTTTTAACCCAACCCACGACTCCTTCCCCCTCCTCCTCTGCTCTTCCATCGCGGCCCTAAACCCTTCCTCGTCCACCGAGAACCCCTCCTCCTTCGCCATCTCCACAGTAAGCTCTATCGGAAACCCGTATGTATCGTAAAGCTTGAAGGCATCCTCTCCAGGGATTACACCCTTCCCCTCCCTCCTTAGCTCCTCCATGAGGGATGAGAGGAGCTCCATCCCGGCCTCCCTCGTCCTCAAGAACCTCTCCTCTTCCGCCATGACGACCTTGACCACATGCCCCTCTCTCTCGAGGAGCTCCGGATACCCTTCGGACATTATGTCGACGACGGTCCGGACGAGCCTATAGAGGAACGGCTCATCGACCCCGAGAAGCGCCCCCCTCCTCATCGCCCTCCTCAAAACCCTCCTCAAGACGTAACCCCTTCCCTCGTTCGATGGGAGGACGCCATCGGATATTATGAAGGTCACAGCCCTTATGTGATCCGAGATTATCCTCAAGGATATATCGGTCTCCTCGTCCTTCCCATATGAGACGCCGAGCATGTCGGCGGCAGCATCTATTATAGGCCTTATGAGGTCCGTCTCATATACGTTCCCCACCCCCTGGACGACCATAGCCGCCCTCTCCAACCCCATCCCCGTATCTATGTTCTTCTGCTTTAGGGGCTTTCTCGTCCCATCCTCCGCCTGGTCGAACTGTGTGAAGACGAGGTTCCAAAGCTCAAGGTATCTATTGCAGCTGTCGCTATGCTCCGGGATACAGTTCGGGTCCCCGCACCAGAACTCCTCCCCAAGATCTATCTGGATCTCGGAACAGGGTCCGGATGGCCCGACCCCGAGGGTCCAGTAGTTCTTCTCAACCGCAACTATCCTCGATTCCGGAAGCCCTATCTCATCCCTCCATATCGCCAAGGCCTCCTCATCCTCAGGGTGTATCGTGGCCCATATCCTCCCCTTGTCTATCCCGAGGACTTGGGTGACGAACTCCCATGCCCACCTTATCGCCTCCTCCTTGAAGTAATCCCCGAAGGAGAAATTCCCGAGCATCTCGAAGAAGGTGTTGTATCTGACCATCCTCCCAACCATCTCTATGTCGGGGGTTCTAAAGCATTTCTGGGCGGTGGCGACCCTCCTGAACTTGAGCTCCACCTCGCCGCGGAACATGGGCTTGAATTGGACCATGCCGGCGCTCGTGAAGAGGAGGGTTGGATCACCTTCGGGGACAAGGGATGAGCTTGGGAGTATAAGATGCCCCCTCTTCTCGAAGAAATCCAGGAATGCCTTCCTTATCTCTCCGCCCCTCATATCCATTTCTTCCTCTTGAACCAGATGAACATGGAGATTGCTATGGCGATCATGACGCCCCATACGACGAAATAGCCGTATTTCCACCCGAGTTCGGGTATATACCTGAAGTTCATGCCATATATGCTCGTTATGAACGTCAACGGCATCATGATCGTCGCGACGATCGTCAGCACCTTCATTATCTCGTTGAGCCTGTTCGATATAAGGGTGAGATATGACTCGGTTATCGAGCCCAAGACCTCCCTATATGACTCGAGAAGGCTATAGATCTTCACCATATCGTCGTAAACGTCCCTGAAATACATGACGGCATCCCTTGTGGCCAAGGGATATGCGCCCCTTGCAAGGAGCCCTATAACCGATCTGTGGGAGCTCACCACCCTGCTCGTGTTTAAGATGAACTCCTTCAAATCGAGTATATGGTGGATGGCCTCCTCATACCTCTCCGTCCCGGACAGGACCGAGCTCTCAGCATCATCTATCTTCTCCCCTATGTAGTCCATGAGCCTGAAATGTGAATCCACCACTGCATCGACTATGTTGTGGAGGAGGGCATCGGGGCTTATAGGGGCTGCCCTCTGCCCCCTCCTATACATCCCCATGACCATATCGATCTGGGGTATCGGGTTCTCATGGACGGTCACCACGTAGCTTTTCCCAACGAATATGTTTATCTGGGAGGTCCTCGGCCTCTTTTCCTCCTTCTCGTATGTGGATAGGACCTGCATAGTTATGAAGACATAATCCCCATAATCGTCTATCTTGGCGGAGATAACGGGGAATATACAGTCCTCCACGGCAAGGGGATGGAACTTGAAATCGTTTATGAGCAGGTCGAAATCGTTCTCATCCGGATCCGTTATGTCGACCCAGAGCAGGAGATCCCCATCCTCCACTATGTCCGGGATCCTTTCCCTGTCAACCTCCTCCTTAACCACCGCCCCCCCTGATAGCAGAACGGTCCTCATCATCTCCCATCATCCTCCCCGATGAATCCAGCATCTATCATGGCCGATCTCGCCATAAGCCTCAGGTTCCACTCCGCATCCCTGATGACCTCCGGGTCCACCATCACCCCGAGTCTCAGCAATGCCTTGCCGGTAGATGGGTTTATCGCCCCCGTGACTTCAGGATCTCCAAACGCCTTCCCTCCCATCTCCGATATGAACCTCCTTCCGAGATCGTGGAGGAGGTCGATCGCGAGCGCCGTCCTTCCATCCAAAGGGACCTCGAACTCCGCTACCGCCTTGAGATATCCGTGGCTATAGTTCGTCAGCTGCGTTATAAGTCCGTTCGGGATGACGAGAAGCTCTCCCGTCTCCTTCCTTATCTTCGTCACCCTGAAACCTATCTCCTCCACAACCCCCTTTTCAGCCCCTATCGATACCATGTCCCCAACCGCTATCACTCCCTCGAAAAGGAGGAAGAGGCCGGTTATCACATCCCTTAATACGGTCTGGGCTCCCAACCCAATGGCAAGCCCTACTACCCCAGCCCCGGCTATTAAAGCCGACGGGTTCACGCCGATAATCCTCAGGATCGCCATCAATGCCACAAACCCTATAATGTATTTCAATGCGCTCCTCATGAGGGGCACGAGGGTCCTCGAGCTCTTCTCCTTGATCACGAAATCCACGGCCTTCCTGCTCGGGGTTAGAAGCTTCGTCAAAATCCAAGCCAAGGCTTTATAAGATACGAAGGAGATGGCGATGGCGAGGACCACGTATAGGAGCTTCCATGCCGTCTGCTCAACCCAATCCCACATCCCCTATATCTCCTCCGCCTCCTCTATAAGCATTATCGGAATCCCATCCTCTATCCTGTATGCTAATCGACAGGAATGGCATATGAGCTTTTCGTTATCCCTGTCGTATTCCAGATCCCCCTTGCATTTCGGACATGCAAGTATTTCGAGGAGCTTCTCGTCCAGAGGCACCTTCGTTCACCTCCCCAACGTTGTTTTTATATCCCGCTGCGCCATAACCCCGGATCTATATCCTTAAAAGGCCTGTCCCTATCCTCACATAGCTTTAAGAAGGCGATCTCCTCCTCCGATATCTCTTCCCCCTTCATCCTCCTCCTCGCCATCTCATCGAGCTTCCTGAAGGCCCTGTAATGTTCATCGACCCTGAGCTCGGCGTAATCCCTCGCCGTCCATGTGCTTATCAGGAACTGCCAATCGGAGCTCTCCAGGAGCAGGAGCTCCCTCGCACATTGGCGCAGTATCCTCTGGAGGAGATCGTCGTTTTGTCCGGCACCATCCGCCAGCTCTATCATCCTCCTCTCAGCATCGTATATATGCCTCCATGTCCAATACGTCCATTCGTTGAGCCATATCCAGTGGAATCCTCCCTGCCCCCAAGATCCCTCGGGCAACGAGATGACGATCTTCGGCCTTGCCCTGTCCAGGTGCTCGGAGCAGGTGGTCGGCTCGACGATCCCCCTTCTGTAAAGGCCGGTTATGACCTTCTCGAGCCATCTGGGCCCCTCGAACCACCAGTGGCCGAAAAGCTCGGAATCGTATGGGGCGCAAAGAACCCCTCTTTCCCCCTTGGCTTCGAAGTTCTCCGAGAGTATCCCCTCGACGAGAGATATGAAATGATCTGCGTTCTCCGAGATCCTCTCCTCGACCTTCTCCGGCCTATATATCTCCTTATCGGCGAGGTCGGACTTGGAACTCGTCACCCTCCAATACCTCAACCCCCCAGGGAAATGTTTCTTATGGAAGTCGAGATACCACCCATCCCCGGGATATCCATGCTCCCCGCTCCAAACCTGGATCCCGGTAACCGGATCCCTTGTGAAGACGGCGACGGGCGCCTTCCCCTCGGATGCCCCGACGAGGTATAGCTCATATGGGCTCTTCTCGAAATCCAATGGGAGGGGCTCGTAGCTCTTCTCGAAATCCTTCCAGAGACGGCGGAGGGCCTCGAACCTCTCGAGATATGTCCCTATGGCTTCCCCTCCCTTGAGCATGTGCGTGTCTATTACGAAATACTCTATCCCGCTTTCCGATAAGAACTCCTCTATCCCCTTCCTATCGTAATATCCTTCGTTTCCGATCGATTCTAAAGGCGGCCTCCACCTATATCCAGGCCTATATCCACATTCCGGAAGCCATATCCCCCTTGGCCTCCTCCCACAATGCTCCTCATAGCACCTTATCCCTTCGACTATCTGGGCCCTCACGCATTCATCCCTGAGGAGAAGGGGTAAATATCCATGGGTTGCGGCGGATGTTATTATCTCTATATCCCCCTTGTCCTGAAGCTCCTTGAAAGGCCTGACCAGATCCCTTCCGTATTCCATGAACTTCCTCCAAATCCAGCTATAGTATTCCCTCCACATATAGGCGAGTTCGGCCATATCCCTCTGGCCGCTTTCCCTGAACTCCTTCTCGTTCTCCTCCGCGGCCTTTATCTTCATCCCCACGTATTCCCTGAACTCCTCGGCGAAGGAATGGTCCGAAAGCTGCTCCATGAGTATCGGGGTTATGCCCATCGTGATCTTGGGTGCTATGCCCTGATCCGAGAGCCGCCAGAACATATCGAGGAGCGGTATGTAGCATTCGGCAGCGGCTTCGTTTATCCAATCCATCCCATGGGGCCATCTCCCATGGGCGAGGACATATGGGAGATGGGTATGAAGGACAAGGCAAAAGTCCCCTTTAACTTCAGGCACATCAATCCCCCTCTTTCCCCTAACAAAACTTAGCTTCTCAAATTTATAATACCCTAATCTCCGGCAGATGTCAAGACTCGCACCCCCGACCGTGCATGCCAATATTGTAAAAATCCTTGTAAGGGCAGGCCCCCGTGCCTGCCCATGATTTTGGGCAACCACAGGGGGTTGCCCCTACAATGGGTTTGAAACCGATGACGGCCATTATCCTGGCATTGCCATTCCGGACCATGTTCATGGGATCATATCCTTTGTAGGGGCAGGCCCCTGTGCCTGCCCATGATTTTGGGCAACCACAGGGGGTTGCCCCTACAATGGGATTGCCTGATGTTGTGCATGGGTTTGAAACCGATGACGGCCATTATCCTGGCATTGTCATTCCGGACCATGTTCATGGGAACATATCCTTTGTAGGGGCAGGCCCCTGTGCCTGCCCATGATTTTGGGCAACCACAGGGGGTTGCCCCTACAATGGGTTTGAAACCGATGACGGCCATTATCATGGCATTGCCATTCCGGACCATGTTCATGGGAACATATCCTTTGTAGGGGCAGGCCCCTGTGCCTGCCCATGATTTTGGGCAACCACAGGGGGTTGCCCCTACAATGGGTTTGAAACCGATGACGGCCATTATCCTGGCATTGTCATTCCGGACCATGTTCATGGGATCATATCCTTTGTAGGGGCAGGCCCCTGTGCCTGCCCTGTTTTTGGGCAAACACCAAGAGAAATTGCGAAAGGCGGAAGGCGAATTGCGAAAAATGAGAAGTTGCGAAGGGAGGATTGATTATTTCGGATCAATTTCGCAATTCGCATTTCGCAATCCGCAATTCGATATCCTTTGTAGGGGCAGGCCCCTGTGCCTGCCCTGATTTTGGGCAACCACAGGGGGTTGCCCCTACTCAGCGTAGGACCTTGACGAAGTGGGCTTTTCATGTTATCATTGTAGACGGTAGCTTCCAAGGCCACAGGGGGGTAATAGAGATGGTGCGATGGTTTGCGATCGCGGTTTCGTCGGCGTGGTTGGTAAATGCCATTCCCGCCCAGGAGTTTCCCGTTCGCCCCTACGTCGACCCATCCCAACTCGATGTCCCTTGGCCAAAACACAGCCACCTCAAATTGCCTTGGCGAGCCTACCTTGAAACGCGAAGCGGCTACGAGTTCCTACAGGGCATCGGCATCAATTACAACGTGCCCGAGCGCCACGAACTCGCAGTTCGGTTGCTTGCCGAAGCTGGCTTCAAAACCTTCCGCATCGAGATCGGCTGGAGTAACGTCAACTGGGACGAAACGAGGCTTGATAACGAGGAGCAACTGCGGGAAATCTTAATCCTTTGCAAGCATTATGGGGTTCGCCCTACGATCTTGCTCAACGCCCATCATGGGGTTCCTTGCCCACATCGTTTCTTTGAACGCCGGCTCGTCGCCGATGCTTCCAAAGGGGATAGGGCTATCAGGCTTGACGACGTCTCCGAGATCGTCCCTCGCTACAGCGGGCTTTGCAACTTGACCGATTATTGGGCATGCGAGGCCTTCATCGTCGAGGTCGACCGGCAGACCGGGGAGTGCAAGTTGAGCAAGCCGCTGCCTAAGGATTTGAAAGCTGGCGAAAAAGTATTGCTGGCAACCCTTAAGTATCTTCCTGCTTACCCCATCGGCACCCCCGAGTTCGAAGCGATGGCGAAGGGATGGCTCAGATACACACAGCTCGTCTTGGACCTGCTCAAAAGCGCAGGCTTCAGCGAGTTCGATCTCGAGATTTGGAATGAGCTGAGCTTTGGCTCGGCCTTCATGGGCACTTATGGCATCAACCACTACTACGACCCGCCGATCGTCCAGTTCAAAACCGACTTCCTCCATCCCGGTGGTCATGCTTGGGAAATCGCTCGCCGAACGATCGATCTTGTCAAGTCGCAGTTTCCAAATGTTCGTTGCATTTGGGGCTTTTCCAACACGACCTTCTTCCACACGCCCATCGAGCAACTCCCGCCTTTCACCGACGGGCAGAGCTATCATCCTTACGGCACCGGCACGAGGAAGTTGCCCGAACACGAGCAAGCGCCCAACGAGCCTTGGCGTTGTCTGGAAGGTGAAATCCCACGGGTGGAAATTCGGATGCCCGAAGGATATGCACATACTTTCATCCAAACCGAAAGCCTGATGAGGTTGCTCAATCCGGGGTCGAGGCTGAAGCGAAAACCCGCAGGCGTTGAACGCTTCTACCACTACATGACCGAACACGGCGTCGTTCCGCCGGAATGCGGCATCAAAGACGATCAAGGTTCGTGGTTGCTCAAAGCCAAGACAGTATTGAGGTCTTTCTGCCTCTGGCTCAACAAAGGTATAGACGTCATCCACTACTTCTGTGCATATGGCGAGCGAGCAACGGATATGGGCTTGCTGCCAACGAACCTGAAGGATTTGCCCGAGGATGCAAAATTCGACCAGGTGGCGACTTTGCCCATGAAGGCATTGAGGAACTTGATCCGCACGTTCTCCGATAGCAAGCCATTGAAGCAGATCCGCCAACTCGGCGTCGATGTCGTTGCGATAGGGAAACAAACGCCAATTTACACGGTCGCGGGCAAAACCCTTTGGCACCGCGATCTCTTCGCCTTCCTGCCATTCCAATGCCACGGACGAAAATTCATCATCGCCGTTTATACGATGACCTACGATGTGACGAGCTCTTTCAGCGAAGAGAGATATCGGTTGACGATTACAGGCCTCAGAGGCATACCAGAACAGGTCCGCCTTTATGATCCGCTGACGGACGAATCGGTCCCTGTCAAGTTTTTGCGTCGGACAAAGGACGAACTCGTCGTGGAAGTTTCGGTTGCGGATTACCCGCGCTTGCTTGAAATTTCGCTATGAGCGGCGAGGATGGTGCCAGACGGGCTGCTTTTAGAACCTTTGAGGAGGTGACACAAGGGTGAAGCGAAGGGAATTTTTGAGCCAATCCATCGGGTTCGCCTTAACGGCTTCGCTGAGACAGCAATGCCCAAATATCCTGTTCATCATGTCCGACGACCATGCCGCAACAGCCCTAAGTTGTTACGCCGATTTGCTCAACGGCCATTTAAAGGGCATCATCCAAACTCCTAATCTTGATAGACTCGCCCGTGAGGGAATGCTTTTCCGCAACGCTTTCGTCACCAACGCCTTGTGTGCTCCGAGCAGGGCAACGATATTGACAGGCAAATACGCCCACATTCACGGCGTCAAAGATAACTCAACCCGCTTCGACCCAAAACTTGAGACCTTCCCTAAGTTGCTTCAGAAGGCTGGCTACAAAACGGCGCTTTTCGGCAAATGGCATTTGCAATCCGATCCAGAAGGCTTTGACGATTGGAGCGTTTTGCCCGGACAGGGCGTTTACAACGACCCAGTTTTCATTGAGCAAGGCAAACGCATCAAACGGCAAGGCTATGTCACCGACATCATAACCGAACTTTGCATCGCTTGGCTTGAACGATGGCATCGTGAATTTCGCTCGCAGCCGTTTTGCCTTTTGTGTCACCACAAAGCACCTCACCGTCCTTGGACACCCGCTCCTCGCCACGCTAAATTGTTTGTCGACCGAGAAATTCCAGCTCCGCTGAGTTTTGACGACGATTATTCGCAACGAGCCAGCGCTGCCGCTCACGCCGATATGCGAATCGCCGATATGCCAGATTACGCCAAGGAAATCCCGCCGAACTTGTCGCCAGAGGAGCGAAAGCGTTGGAACTATCAGCGCTTCACCAGAGACTATCTGAGATGCGTTGTCGCCATCGACGAAAGCGTTGGGGCATTGCTCGATTACTTGAACCGTTTGGGCGTTTTGGACGAAACGGTTGTTATATACACTTCTGACAATGGCTTCTTCTTGGGCGAACATAGTTGGTATGATAAACGGTTCATGGACGAACCATCGATCCGAGTGCCTTTGTTGGTTCGTTACCCGAAGGAAGTGCCGGCAGGAAAAGTCGACGAGCACATCGTGCTCAATATCGACTTTGCGCCCACGATTTTGGATTTCGCAGGCGTGCCAATTCCGAAGGAGATGCAAGGTCGAAGTTTCCGACCGTTGCTTCAAGGCAAATCCCCGAAGGATTGGCGGACGGCATTTTACTACCGCTACTACGAGTATCCGCAACCTCACCGAGTTTTGCCTCATTACGGCATCCGAACCAAGCGATACAAACTCGTCCACTACCCAACGACGGGCGAATGGGAGCTCTTTGACCTACAAGTTGACCCACATGAAATGCACAACCGAGTCGATGACCCCGCTTATTCGGATATGGCGGCAAAGTTGAAGGCGCTTTTGGAACGCATGAAGGCGGAGGTCAAAGACGAAATGTGAGGCGGTGCAACTCGCCAAGTTGAGCGGCGACACAGCAGCTTCGGGCATCTTGCTTGGTTGGCACGAAGTTTAGCAGGAGGTGAATAAGATGAAACAGAGGATCTTGCTGCCCAGGATTTTGCTCATCCTTTTGCCTCTTCAACTCGTCCCAGCAACAGAGTTGGGCATTGAAGGGCCTAAATTCACCGTCAGCGGCAAGCCGGCTTTCCTGCTCGGGATCAGTTACTACGGTGCTTTGGGCGCACCAAAGGAATTCATCTTGCAAGACTTGGATGACATCCAACGCTATGGCTTCAACTGGTTGCGGGTTTGGGCGACTTGGTCCGCTTTCGGCAAAGATGTCTCTGCCGTGGATGCGCAAGGGAACCCACGCGAGCCTTTCCTCTCTAACCTGCGCTGGCTTGTCGCCGAATGTGATAAGCGTGGGCTCATCGTTGACATCACGCTTTCACGGGGCAACGAGCGACTTCGGACATTAGAAGCCCATCTCCGTGCAGTTCGGACATTGGTCAGTGCCCTCAAGGAGTTTCGCAACTGGTATCTGGACTTGGCAAATGAGTGCAACATCCGAGATGACAGGTTCGTGAGCGTTGAGGAGTTGAAGAGGCTTCGTGAAGAGGTCAAGAGGCTCGACCCGAAAAGGTTGGTCACCGCATCGTTCGCCGGTGACATGGAAAAGGAGACTTTGAAGGAATTTCTGTCCACCATCCAAGTCGACTTCCTCGCAATTCACCGACCCAGACACGCCAAATCGCCTAAGGAGACTGGGGAATGGACGAAGCGCTACTTGCAATGGATGAGGGAATCGGGGCACATCGTGCCCTTGCATTATCAGGAGCCTTTCCGACGAGGTTACTCAAAAGACTGGGAACCAACTGCGGATGATTTTTGGACCGATTTGGTGCAAGCCAGAGAGAATGGCGCTGCGGGCTGGTGCTTTCACAACGGTGACCGGAGGCACAACCCGCCGGACTATTTGCCCCGTCGTTCCTTTGACATGAGCCAACGAAGGCTCTTTGAGCAACTCGACGAAGAAGAGCGCACCTTTCTTCGGCGGCTAATCTCTGAAAAGTGATACGAGTGCGTTACAAAAATTGCTGAGCCGGCAGCATGGGCAGTTTTAGAACGCAAGGCGGTGATTTGGCATGTTCCCGTTGAAGAGGCGAGAGTTTTTGAAATTGACCGCAGTGAGTGCGTTGGGGTTTGCTGGACAGCAAGAGCCTAATCGAGGGGGTGGAAGGGCAATGGGCAAAAACCGCCCAAACATTTTGTTCATCATCACCCACGATACGGGAAGGCATTTGGGCTGCTACGGTCGTTATGCGCCGTCGCCGAATCTGGACAAATTGGCGGAAGAAGGTGTCAAGTTCACGCAGGCGTTTTGCACAGCGCCACAATGCAGCCCCAGCAGGGCAAGCGTCTTGACGGGTTTGATGCCCCACAGGCATGGCTTAATAGGTTTAGCTCACAGAGGCTTTCGGTTGCGAAACGATGTCCCGCTTTTGCCAAAACTGCTTTCGCAAGCAGGCTACTCAACTCACTTGTTCGGGTTGCAGCACGAAACGACTTGGGAGCGAGTTAGCGAACTGGGCTACCAGCATGTCCACCGCCCCGATGGCCTCTCCTGCCTCAAGGTCGCGCCTCTTTTGCTTGACTTTCTGTCAAAGGAACCACCGCAGCCTTTCTTCGTTTCCGTTGGCTTCACCGAAACCCATCGCCCTTTCCCCAAATTGGAGCGCACCCCATCGCAAGTCAAGGTGCCACCGTTTCTGCCCGACGAACCCGATGTCCAGCGAGATATCGCCGAGTTAAACGAGGCGGTGAGAAGGGTTGACGAAAGCGTTGGTCAAATCGTTGAAGCGCTCAAAAAGCATCGCCTTTGGGACAACACGCTCCTCATCTTCACGACCGATCACGGCGTCGCCTTTCCCGGCGCAAAAGCAACCCTTTTCGACCCCGGCATCGAAATCGGTTTGATCATGCACGGTTCTGACGAGTTCAGCGGTGGCGAGGTGATCGATGCAATGGTTTCAAACGCCGATTTGATGCCGACGCTGTGCGAAGTTGCGGGGGTAGAACCTCCGGCCGAAATCGACGGGAAAAGCTTGCTCCCGCTCGTTCGCGGTGAGGTTAAGAAGTTGCACGAACGGATTTTCGTTGAATTGACCTACCACGCTGCCTACGACCCGATGAGGGGCGTTCGGACGGAACGATTCAAATACATCCGAAGTTTCGCCAAAAGGCCTTTCTGGTTGCCGCCGAATGTTGATAATGGTTTAACAAAGGATTGGTATAGGCACAACCGTCCTGAAGTGTTCAAAATGCCGCGGCCGAAGGAGATGCTTTTTGATTTGCGATCGGACCCGCTGGAACGGGATAACCTCGTCGGCAAGCCGGAGTTTGAACCTGTGCTTAACGAACTTCGGGCGACCCTTGACCGATGGATGGAAGCGACCGATGACCCAATTCGGCTGGGACATATCCGCCCACCAAAAGGGGCAAGGGTGACGCCATCAAATGTCTGGGGTCCAGAAGAAGGCGTTACAGATCGGTTTGACCCGGAAGCAGATTGATGCTCCATGAGGCAAAGGTGTTTTCATCGGGTTTCAACGAAGGGTGTGATGGACGATGAAACGACGAGAATGGTTGAAGGTGGTGGGTGCGAGTATTACGATAGGAGGTGTTAACAAGATGGAAGCGGTGATAGCGCAATGCAAGCGGTTGCCGAATTTGCTTTTCGTCCTCACCGACGACCAAGCACAGTGGGCGGTCGGCGCTTACGGAAACCCTGACATCCACACTCCAAACATGGACAGGCTCGCTCGTGAGGGGATGAGGTTTGCTTCGGCGATGACATGTCCCGTTTGCTCTCCTTCTCGTGGGATGATTTTGTCCGGCCTTTACCCAAACCAAATGGGGCTTGACGACTACATAGGCGACGAGGACGAAGGGATAGATCCGAAAGTCCCGTTGCTTCCGGAAGTCCTCAAGCAGGCAGGATATGTGACGGCTCTTTTCGGGAAATGGCATCTCGGTCACAAGCGCCCCGAACATCATCCCAACCGTCGCGGGTTTGATATCTTCATCGGTGCTCGCGGTGGCGGGTTCGCCAACAAGGACCCGAAGTTGGAGGTGAACGGCGAGGTGCGGCAGTTTTCGGGATTTGCCATCGAGGTCCTGACGGAACATGCGCTCCAGTTCATGCGTCAAAATCGCGACCGTCCTTTTGCGCTCTTCTTCCACACCCGCGAACCTCACTTGCCTTATTTGCCGGTTCCGGAGGAAGCGATGAAGCCTTATGAAGGCAAAAGGTTGAAGGTGCCGAAGGTGGAGGGAGTGCCTGAAGAAAGGATGCAAGAGGAGTATCGTGCATACTACAGCGCCGTCACAGCGGTGGACATCGCCTTAGGGCGGTTGCTCGACGAGTTGGATGGGCTTGGGGTTGCTGACGATACCATCGTCGTTTTCATGGGCGACAACGGCTATATGATTGGCCAGCATGGATTGGAAACGAAGGGGAATGCGTGGCGGATTGTGCCGCAAGGAGGGACGGTGATTGGGACGAGGATTCTGGGGGATCCGAAATCACGACGTCCGAACATGTTTGACATGTCCATCCTCGTGCCGTTGATCGTCCGATGGCATGGGGTTGTTCCGCCTAACTCGGTTTGCGATGAGCTGGTCGTTTCCACGGACTTGTTCCCAACCTTCGTGGAGATCCTTCGGCAACATAAGTGCGAAGTGCCGAGCGATTTGGCGTTTGAAGGGCGGAGTTTGTTGCCGTTGTTACGGGGCGAGAAAGCGGCTTGGCGGGATGCGGCGTTCCTGCTTTACGATATGCATCACGGTGCTATCGCTCACATGCGGATGATTAGGACGAAGCATTGGAAATTGGTGCTGCATCTTCGGGAGGGAGGGGCTCCTGCCGGGCCGGCCTTTGGGGAGCTTTACGACTTGCAGGACGATCCTGAAGAAGAACACAACCTCTATGGAGACCCATCGGCGAAATCGGTGCAAGGGGAGCTGACCGAAAGGCTGCGTGAGTGGCAGAGGAGAGTCGGTGACCGAATGGCGAACTGTTAAGGCAAGATCCCAACCCTTTCCCCGAGAGCCGTTTGGTGGGACGATGACCCTCAAAAGGAGGTGCTTATCGGCAACAGGCTCGTCCATCGGGCGGCGCAAAAAGAGTTGCTCAAGGTTGAAGGGGCTGAGGTTTCAGGCTGCTATAGAGGCTTAACTCGCTAAGGGGGCAGGTGGGCCAACGATGGAGTGGGGCGCTTTAGTCCAATCGATTGTTTGGTTGCTTTTAATCCTCGATCCTTTAGGAAACTTGCCGCTTTTCATGTCGGTTACCCACCATCAAAACAGTTCCGAACGGCGAAGGACGTTCTCGTTAGCGACGCTGATCGCCTTCGTTTTACTTGTTGTGTTTATGCTTGGTGGGATAACGGTGCTAAGCCTATTCCATGTGACGTTGGTGGATTTGCAAACCGCTGGGGGGCTCTTGTTGCTCATCATCGCCACCCGTATAGTACTATTTGGGCATTGGGAAATCGGAGAAAGAGAGCAGGCATCGGTTGTCCTCTTGGCTTGCCCGCTCCTAACGGGACCGGGGGCCATTACGGCGACCTTGGTCTTGCGAGCAACCTACGGTCTTGCTCTCACCACACTTGCGGTAATTGTCAGCTTCATCATAACTTGGGCTATTTTGATGTTTGGTGAGAGGTTTTTCCACCTCTTGGGCAAAACCGGTTCGATGGTTTTGGCTAAGCTCATGGCCCTTCTACTTGCAACCATTGCGGTGCAACTTATTCGGTCGGGCATTTCAAGCATCTGGCAATCACCATGAGCTCGTTCGTAGCACATAACCAACCTCCCTCTTTCGGCACAAAGCGCCTCGGTAAAGCCTTTGATCCATTGCGCTGGCACACTACGAGATGTTCACATCTGCTCGATTTGCACTCGGAAGGCAGATCGTCACCATCCTCGTAGGGGCAGGCCCCTGTGCCTGCCCATGATTTTGGGCAACCACAGGGGGTTGCCCCTACGATTTTTCAATTCCGAATTCCCTTATAGGTAACGCAGTCATCATATCTGCTCGATTTCGCTTGACAATATCTTTCGGCTTGTGATAAACCTCTATATGAACGCTTGAGCATCTTGGCGGAGCTTTTGCTTATAGCATAATGGGGGTGAGCGGGATGGAGGGAATAGGGCTTGGTTTGCTCGGTATGGTTTTCCTTGCACTCGCCTCGGATCCGCAGGATGTGGATCTGTTCCCTTTCGTCTTGCCTTGGGATGATTCCTCGCCTGGCATAGCGAACATAAGCGAATGGTTCCACAAGCCTTCCGGTGCTTTGGGGCATGTGAGGGTTGGCGACGATGGGCATCTATACGTTGGGGAGCGACGGATCCGCTTCTTTGGGGTCAACCTCTGCTTCGGTGCATGCTTCCCAAGGAAGGAAGATGCCGAGAAGATCGCAGCCAGGATGGCTAAGTTCGGGATCAACGTTGTGCGCTTCCATCACATGGACAATCAGCAATTCCCCAACGGAATTCGCGCCCGCGATGTCCCTCACACCCGTGACCTCGACCCTGAAGCCCTTGATAGGCTTGATTACCTCATCGCCCAATTTAAGCATAACGGCATTTACGTCAATCTGAACCTTTTGGTGTCTCGTCCCTTCAACGCTGCCGACGGTTTGCCCGAAGAAATCGAGCAGCTCGGTTGGAAAGAGCGTCACATCATCGGCTTCTTCTATGAGCCGATGATCGAATTGCAAAAGGAGTATGCCCGAAAGCTGCTGACCCATCGTAACCCATACACGGGGATGAGTTATGCCGAAGACCCTGTCGTGGCTTTTGTGGAAATCAACAACGAAAACGGTCTCGTTCACGCTTGGCTTGGCGGCGACGTCGACCGAATGCCGAAAGTTTTTCAGGACGAATTGCAACGGCAGTGGAACGCGTGGCTGAAAGCCCGATACAACACGACGGAGAAGCTGCGAGAGGCATGGGGCGTCAAGGAGGAACCTTTGGGAGACGAAATGTTACGAAACACGAATTTCGAGCCAGGGCTACAAAACTGGGTTTTAGAGCAACATGCAGGTGCGGAGGCTACAGCGGAGGTCGTCGCCGAACCCATACCCGAACTCAAAGGCTTGCGCTTCGTTCGCATCGATGTCGCCAAGCGGGGGCAAGCGGGTTGGCATGTCCAGTTCCATCAGCCAAACTTGAAGGTTCAAGCCGACCGCCCATACACCCTCTCCTTCTGGGCGCGAGCAGAGCAACCTTGCACAATCACGGTCGGGATTTCACAAGCGCACGAACCTTGGCAAAACCTTGGCTTTGGTGCCGAGGTTCGGCTGACACAAGAGTGGCGCGAGTTTCGGTTCACCTTCACCCTTAATAGGGGCGACGACGATGCCCGCGTCATCTTTAGCAACTTAGGTGCTCGAACGACAACCTACTGGCTTGCTGCCCCTTCCCTTCGCCCCGGTGGCATTGTTGGGTTAGCGGCCAACGAACGCCTTGAGAACGGTAGCGTCCCGATTTTCCTTCGCGGGCGTTTCGGTGAACGCACCCTTGAAGCGCAACGGGATTGGATGCGCTTTTTATGGGAGACGGAGGACCGTTATTGGCAAACGATCTACCGATACCTCAAGGGCGAGTTGAAGGTCAAGGCTTTGGTTATCGGCACGATCGTTGGATGCAGCACGCCTAACATGATGGCAAAACTTGACTGCGTGGACACACATTCTTATTGGCAACATCCCATGTTCCCATCCCGTCCTTGGGATCCTGAGGATTGGATTGTGCCTAACCGAACTATGGTCAACGAACGCGGCGGGACATTGCCCGGCTTAGCGTTGCGGAGGGTTTTAGGTAAACCGCATTCCGTCACCGAATACAATCACCCCGCGCCAAACACTTACTGCAGTGAAGCATTTTTGCTTCTGGCGGCATATGCAGCCTTTCAAGATTGGGATGCCATTTACGCCTTCAGTTATTCGCACCGGCGTGATGCATGGGATTTACAGCGCATACCGAACTTCTTCGACATCGACCAACACCCAACAAAGATGGTTACGCTCATTCCTGCCGCGGCGATGTTCGTTCGGGGCGATGTGAAACCCGCTAAGCAGCAAGTGGTGGTTAAGCTGACAAAGGAACAAGAGGTCGACTTGCTGCGGCGCAGTTGGGCCTGGTTGCTTGTCCACGCAGGCCATGTAGGTGTCCCGGAAGAAGCGGTGCTTGTTCACCGGGTCGCAATTGCGACGGATGGAGAGCGGATCCCACCAACTTCTCTGAAGCCAGAACAAGTGAAAATCGAAGGCAACCGTTTTGTGTCCGACACAGGGGAATTGGTTTGGGACTTGACGGAAAAAGGGCGGGGGGTCGTTATCGTCAACGCCCGAAACAGCAAGGCCATTATCGGTTTCGCCGGTGGCAAGAGGTTTGAGTTGGGCGGCATCGTTATCGAACCTGGGCAGACGATGCAGGGTGGTTGGTGTGCCGTTACCGTAACGGCGATGGAAGGCGATTTGCCCTTGAGTCCCTCGTCCAGCATATCTCGTCCCATCCGTTTACTCATCACCGCAACGGGCTACGCTGAAAACGCCGAGATGGGTTGGAAGGAAGTTCCCGGTTACCCGCCCAAATCGAGCTGTGGTCGCAATTGGGGCAAGCCACCATCGTTGGTGGAAGGCATCGCTGCGACCATCACCTTGCCCTTACCGGCAAAGCATGTTCAAGCATGGGCGTTGGATGAACGAGGACGCCGAAAGGACCAAATCGCAGTGACCGCCGATGCCTCCGGCAATGCCGTCGTCCACATCGGTCCTCAGGGATGCACACTGTGGTATGAGGTGGAGGCAAGGCCGCCGTTTTAGGGAGTTGTAAAAAGCGCTGTATGGGCAGAAGGTGATGATACGGATGGGTTTAGTTGTCCTCGAAGTCAGGGGTTGGGGATGGATTGGCGTTGGCACGACGCGGAAAGGGGTTGCTCGAATCGTTTTGCCGCATCCATCGAGACAGAAGGTCGTAGAGGAGTTGAAAGGCTTTGACGATGATATCGAACAGCTTCTTGCCGAAAGGTGTGCTATGTTGCTCTCTCGTTACCTTCGAGGAGAGCCGGTTTCATTGGATGACATTCCCATCGACTGGCAAATCATCCCGCCAACTTATCGGCGCATCCTGCAAACGCTGCAGCGGACCGTGCCTGCCGGACGGACGATCGCTTATAGTGAACTGGCGCGTCGATGCGGAATGCCTAAGGCCATGCGGTTAGTTGGGCAGGCGATGGCGAGAAATCCGGTTCCCTTGCTGGTGCCGTGCCACAGGGTTGTTCGCCTGGATGGTTCATTGGGGGGTTTTAGCGGCGGCATCCATCTAAAACGGCGGCTCTTGGAATTGGAAAAGCGGAGATCGTTGTCCTTGTAGGGGCAGGCCCTGTGTAATAAACGTTGGAACGTTTGAACGTTTAAACGTTGGAACGTTCAACGTGCCTGCCCATGATTTCGGGCAACCACAGGGGGTTGCCCCTACGATTTTTCAATTCCGAATTCCCTTTATAGGTAACGCAGTCACATGATAGATCGCGGCAGCTTGACAAGATCGTATAAAATAGCCTATAATAAATTTAGGCTGTTTTCCGATGATGCCGAGCTTAGAATAGGGAGCGCATTAGACAACGGAGATGAGGACGCTGGAGGAGAGGGCTTCACGCCTCGAAGGCCTTGTAGAGACCTTGCCCTCGAGGATGGACAGGTTTGAGGCGAGGATGGATAACCTCGACCGGAAAGTAGACGGAGTTGGGAATGAGCTCATCGAGGAGATAAAACGCGTAGACCGGAAAGTAGAGGCTATGAGGGATGAGCTATCCCGGAAGATCGATGCATATTTCAGGTGGACCCTGGGCATCCTTATCGCAGGTAAGCCGTGATCATAACTATCGGATTGAAGTTATGGTGATTGGATAAGGGCAAATTTCTAGGGACAAGGTGATCTTCTATGTGTGGGATAATAGGATACATAGGGAGTTCGGACGCAGTTCCTATACTTCTCTCCGGGCTTAAGAGGCTCGAATATAGAGGATACGATTCCGCTGGGATAGCCGTTTTAGAGCCTACCAGGATAAGGATAATTAGGTGTGTTGGGAAGGTCGGGGCTTTAGAGGAAATGGTCATGAAAGATCCTCCAAAGGGGGTTACCATGGGGATAGGACATGTGAGGTGGGCTACGCATGGAAGGCCTTCCGATGAAAACGCGCACCCGCATTCCGATTGTAGTGGTCGGATCGCTCTCGTCCATAACGGGATCATAGAGAACCATGCGGAGCTCAGGAGGAGGCTGGAGGCATCCGGCCATGTGTTCTCCTCGGAGACGGATACCGAGGTCTTGGTGCATCTTATCGAGGAATATAGATCCCTCCCCCTTGAGGAGGCTGTCAGGATGGCCTTGCTTCAGGTAAGGGGCTCTTATGCGATAGTCGTCATGTCCCTCGAGGAGCCGGAGAGGATAGTTGGAGCGAGAAAGGGGAGCCCGCTTCTTGTAGGGGTGGGGGCTGGGGAGGGGCTTTTCCTTGCATCCGATGTCCCGGCGATATTGGACAGGACAAGGGAGATCGTGTTTCTCGATGAAGAAGAGATAGTGTCCTTAGGAAGGTCTGGGGATGTCAGGATAATCGGCCTTTCCGGGGCCCTTAAGCCTTTAAGGGAACCCATCCATATACCGTGGGACTCCCTTCAGGCGGAGAAGGCCGGTTATAAGCATTTTATGTTGAAGGAGATACATGAACAGCCGAAGGTTGTCGAGGATACGATGGCCGGTAGGATCTCCGCCGATGGAACGGAGTTCTTCCTCGACGACGTAGATCTGGATTGGATAGGGGTAAAAAGGATAGCGATAGTTGCTTGTGGGACCGCCTTTCACGCCGGCCTCGTCGGGAAGTTCATGATAGAGTCTTTTGCGAGAATCCCCGTGGAGGTTGACTATGCTTCGGAATTCAGGTATAGGTCTCCGGTCCTGGATGAGAACACGGTCCTCCTCGCCATATCCCAATCCGGCGAGACCGCCGATACCATAGGAGCTGTGAGGGCGGCGAAGGAGATGAAGGTTAAGGTCCTCTCTATATGCAATGTCCTCGGCAGCAGTTTGACCAGGGAATCGGACGCCGTCCTCTACACCCGTGCTGGGCCGGAGATAGGTGTTGCATCTACAAAAGCTTTCACGGCACAACTCGTGGTCCTCTTGCTCCTCGCCATGAAGCTCGGCAGAAGCAAGGGGATTCTATCCGAACCCATGGCCTCCTCTTTCTCTCAGATGCTTAGGAGGATCTCATCCCAGATGAATGGGATCCTCGAAAAGGAGCGGATTATAGAGGAGCATGCAGGGAAGTTGAGGAAGAAGGAGGATTTTCTATACCTGGGCAGGGGGATAAACTATCCGATAGCTTTGGAAGGGGCGCTGAAGCTCAAGGAGATCTCTTATATACATGCCGAGGGATATCCAGGAGGTGAGATGAAGCATGGACCCATAGCGCTTATAGATGAAAACCTGCCGGTAGTGGCCATAGCCCTCAGGGGCTCTGTCTACGAGAAGATGTTGTCCAACATAGAAGAGGTGAAATCGAGGGATGGGATCGTCCTCTCCGTAGCGAACGAAGGGGATGAGGAGGTGAGGAGGAGATCGGATTACCTCGTAGAGATCCCATATACCGACGAGATCATGAGCCCCTTGTTGTCTGTCGTTCCTCTTCAGCTTCTCGCATATCACATAGCGGTCAGAAGGGGTTGCGACGTGGATCAGCCGAGGAACCTGGCAAAAAGCGTTACGGTGGAATAGAGGAAAGGGGTGATATGGATTGTTCGAGGACGTGGGGCTTAGGAAGAGGGAGGACGATATATCTATAGTGGCCATAGGTGGAGGGACGGGGCTTTCGACCCTCCTCAGGGGCCTGAAAGGGTTCACTAAGAGGATATCGGCCGTCGTCACCGTGACGGATGACGGGGGATCTTCAGGGGCTATAAGGAGGGAGCTTGGCATACTTCCGCCCGGGGATTTCAGGCAGTGTCTTCTCGCCCTCGCCGACGCCGAGCCCTTGATGAGGGCCCTCTTCTCCTATAGGTTCGAGAGCATGAAGGAGGAAGGATCGACGTTGAACGGGCATAGCCTCGGGAACCTCTTCATAGCCGCCCTTACCGATATAACCGGGAGCTTCGAGGAAGCGGTTGCAGAGGCATCGAGGATACTGGCGGTCAGGGGGAAGGTAATGCCATCCTCCACCTCCGACGTAAGCCTTTGCGCCGAGTTTTCGGATGGGACGGTTGTCTGCGGGGAATCCACTATCCCTAAGGTAGGGAAGCCTATAAGGCGCGTCTTCCTAAAGCCAGAGGATGCTCCTCCATATCCGGATTACATTGAGGCCGTCGAGAGGGCGGATGTATGTGTAATAGGTCCTGGAAGCCTTTATACGAGCGTGATACCAAACCTCATAATAAGAGGGGCATCCGATGCGATAAGAAGGAGCAAGGCTCTGAAGATATACGTTTGTAATGTCGCATCCCAGCCCGGGGAAACGGATGGATATGGGGTCGAGGATCATGTCAGGGCGATACTTTCCCATTCAGGGGAACCGTTTATAGACATCATACTGGCGAACACGAGGAAGGTAGAACTTCCAAAGGGATGGAAGATCTCGCAGGTCCTGCCGGATTCGGATAAGGTCTTGGGGATAGATGTTGTAGGTGATGACCTCATAGATGTCTCGAGGCCTACAAGGCACGATCCTATCAAGCTTGCCGGAAAGGTTTTGGAGATAGCAAGGGCGAGGAAAGGGTAAATAGGCGGTTCGGGAACGAGGGGCGAGGTTTCCTTTTCCCCCGGATCAGAGAGGAGGAAATCCGGGGAACACGTCATGTCCTATGAATCCAAAGGCAGCATCTATCGCTATCCAGATGGCTGCCCCGAATAGCTCGCCCAATATAAGCCCGATGGCCAGGGGCCTTAGACCGTATATGGCTTTAAACCCCCCGTATCTCCTCGCAAGGGCTTTTGCAAGCCAGCCGAGGAATATGGAGAACCATATCTTCCTTATAACCAAGGAATCGGCCATGGCCATCCCAAGGGGATGAAAAGGCCACCAAAGGAACCTTTGATAGAGGAGGATGAGGATTGACATGATTCCTGCTCCTATGGCCATGCCCATAAGGGCGAACCAATCCGTCGGCTGCGGATTGTTAAGCCATCCCAAGTATTTATGCCAGGCCCAGTTTGGAAGCCTGTCGACATAATGGTAGTTCACGTTTAAAGCCCCTTTGTGGTAAATGAGGTCGAGGGAGGCCCAGTATGATATGGTGGAGGCTGTGAGGAAGGACAGTATCAAAGCTATGAAAAGCTTCTTCCCCTTTATACCCCCGGAATCCGCCGCCTTCAAGGCGTTCATAATGTATGGCATAGGAGCCGCGTCCCTCTCCATGATATATGCCATATGTGGGAAGACGAGGACGATGAGGTTTCTCATCCCCACCCCTGGCTGTCCAAGGAAATACGCAGATATATCGTGGGGATTGAAATCGCTCGCCACGAACATGCATCCGCCGGCCGTGGATATCCTCGACAGGACTATCATTATCATATAGAAGATCAGGAGGAAGCCGAGCGCAGCCCACCAGCTCGCACCGGAGATCGAGAGATCGAGTATCAGGAGGGCCGTTCCGAGCAAGAGCCCTAAAACCGCCCATCTCGGAGGTATGGGCTCCATATCCCCTCCCCGATCTAAATCCTTATTCCTGATAAGGGAAAGCAGGGATCTTTTAATTACCCCCCTTGCCCTCCAGATGAGGAGGGATGTCAGGATTATATAAGCTCCAACCTCTTGGGCCCTGGTTATCGCACCGCTTGCCCTCGCCCCAACCCCGGAGGGAAGCCCGAAGGTCGTCAAGACGACGAGTTCGAGGCACCTCATTATGTGGAAGAACCAAAGGCCGAGGGAGACCTCGGAAGGCACGAGATACGCAAGGCCTATGACGGATGAGTAGATATCTATGGTCATCCCGGATAGGACGTCCCACGGCCTCTCCACAAATATCGTCTGGCCTATCGGTATCCCCCTTAGCCTCGGGTATGGTATGGAAGGCCAATAGTTCGAGATACCTCCCAGGCTGTGTATGAATAGGGGGATGAGTATCCCTATCCAGAAAAGCCTGTTCTTCGTCAAATGGTTTCTGGCTGTTGGGATCTCGTCATCCCCGATCATGGCCAAAGGAACCTGGGCTACGGGGAAGGAGAGCTTCTCTTCATGTATCCATTGATGCCTAAATATCGTTGCTATGCATAGAAGGCAGATGAACACGATGAAGCTGAACGCCGTCCAGTGGAAAAAGGGGATAAGCCATCGGATCCAGGGTATTCCCCTTCCCTCCGGAAGGCCTTCGTAGAAAAACCTGACGACATCGATTCCCCCACCGGGAACGAACCATTTCGGTATATACGGTATTATGAACCTATCATACCCGTTCTCCGGGGTTGCGAAGTAGAAGGGGGAGACGGAAAGGCCTATGAGGAGGGAGGAATAAGAACTGGAGTAAAACCTTACGGTCGCGAAGATCATGCAAAATATCAGTATGAGCTCCGTCTTCCTCAAAGATGCCTTCGGGGATATGGCCTTCAGCGCGGAGTTCACAACCCATACCAGTATGGCGAGGGCGGATATCGGACCTACCGGAAGCTGTCCGAACCCGATCCTACTCCCGTTCATATAAAGGTCTATATATGGCCTTATGTATGAGAGGATGGCAACGCACAGGATGCCGACTAAAAAAGCCCTTGCCCTTATCGACGTTGTGGCTACCTGCTTCATTAACCCTCCACTTCCGGAAACGCCGAAAAGCTGTATCCCCACATTTCCACCTTGGTTTCAGAGTATAGCATAGATGACAACCCGTGTCAATAGTTTCGGGATTCGGAGAGGCTTTACGGCTGGCAACCGGCCCTTGACATGGGGGGGCTGTTGGGGTATAATAGAGGTTGATGTCCTCCCCTCTTTGATATGCGGAAGGACAAATCCTTAAGGAAATGGGGTGTATAAGAGGTGGTTTTCGGAAGAGGAAGGATGTATCTTACGATATCCCTTCTCATTGCCATCCCGTCCTTTATAATCGGGTGTGGCGGTGGAGGTGCTCGCCGGGTCGAGCAATCGCTTGGGAAGGACATGCCAGGGTGGTCTATAAAGGCGCATGTTGTGAGTCCGGATTACAAACGGGTGGCGTCCATAGCGGTCCATTCCGGAAATTGGTATCTCGTTGTGGACGGCGACATCTCCTCCTCCCTCGGGGATGATCAGTTCGAGGGCCTGAAGGATCCCGTCTTCAGCCCGGACTCCAGGAAATTGGCCTATGCGGGGAAGAGGAACGGGAAATGGATGGTCATCCTTGTGGGATCGGCGAAGAAGGTTTTGGGGCCTTACGACGATGTCGGCCTCATAACCTTCAGTCCCAATAGCTCCAGGATGGCATTCAAGGCGAAGAAGGGAGGGAAATGGGTTGTTGTCGTAGACGGGGTCGAGGAGAAGGGGGCGTATGAAGACATAAAGGCCATCGTCTTCAGCCCGGATTCTAAAAGGCTGGCGTATGCGGTCCAATCGGGGAAGGAGTTCGTCGTCCTGGATGGGGTTTTAGGGAAGGGCCACGACAGGGTCAGGTCCTTAACCTTCAGCCCGGATTCCAGGAGGTTCGCATATGTCGGAACGTGGTTCGATTTCCTCGGGAGGCAGAGGTCATACATAGTGATGGACGGGGTGGAATCGGATTCGCAATACGATGAGATAAGGTCCGTAGCCTTCAGCCCCGATTCGAAGAGGTTTGCGTTCATAGCGAGGATGGAGGGGAAGGAGATGGTCGTCGTGGACGGGAAGGAAGGGAAGGGATATAATGCCGTCCGAGATCTCCTTTTCAGCCCCGATTCCAGAAGCGTTGCCTACTGTGCGAGGGAGGGAGGGAAATGGTTTGTGGTCCTGGACGGGAAGGAGGGGAAGGCATACGATTACATATTGGAGGGCTCCCTAACCTTCTCCCCCGACTCCTCGAAGATAGCCTATGCCGCGGACAAGGACGGGATGTCCTTCATAATCGATGGGGAGAAGGAGAACGGTCCTTACGAAAATGCGGCATACCCGATGTATAGTCCGGATTCAAAGAGGTTTGTGTATATCGTGGGGAGTGGACCCTGGTGGTCTGTCGTCCTCGACGGGAGGGGGAGGGGAAGGTATATGGACATAAAAGCCTTGACGTTCAGCCCGGATTCCAAACATTTGGCCTACATAGGGAAGATCGGGGATAGGAAGGTTGTTATCATGGACGGGAAGGAGGTAGGGGATTACGACGACATACTCGGGAGCAGCTGGCTCGCTTTTGATGAATCCAACTCCCTTTGCTTTATCGCCCGTCGAAGTGGGGAGACGCTGAAGGTGAGCATAAGGCCTTGAATCGAATGGATGAGGCCCCAAGGAGGTGAAGCTGCGCATCTCCTGCGCCTGATTTCATGGAGGGGAGGAGGTATTTACCCGGGACGAACATAGAGCTGATAAACGAGGGGATAGAGAGAGGGAATATAAAGCACGTCCTCTTCGACTTCGACGGGACCATCTCCTTGATAAGGGAAGGATGGCAGCAGGTCATGATACCGATGATGGTCGAGATACTTCTCGAGACGCCGGGGGCCGAGTCGGAGGAGGAGATAAGGGCCGTCGTTACGGAGTTCGTGGAGAGGCTTACCGGGAAACAGACCATTTATCAAATGCTTCAGCTATGCGAGGAGGTGAAGAAGAGAGGGGGGGAGCCTCTCGATCCCCTCGAGTATAAGAGGATGTATCTCGACAGGCTTATGGAGAGGATAAGGGATAGGAGGGAGGGGTTAAGGTCGGGGAGGATAAGGCCCGAGGATATGAGGGTTCCTGGGTCTTATGAGATCCTCGAGAGGCTATACGATATGGGCGTTGTGATGTATCTCGCCAGTGGGACGGATCTCAAATACGTTGTGGAGGAGGCGGAGCTCATAGGGATAGCCCGTTTCTTCCCGGGAAGGATTTACGGTGCGCTGGACGAATGGTGGAAGTTCTCCAAGGAGATGCTGGTGAAGAGGATAATAGAGGAGAACGGATTAGGGGGGAAGGAGTTTGCGGCCTTCGGAGACGGCTTCGTGGAGATAGAGAGTGCGAAGGCGGTTGGGGGGATAGCCATCGGGGTTGCATCTGATGAGGTCAGGAGGTGCGGGATAAACGAGTGGAAAAGGAGAAGGCTTATAGGGGCTGGAGCGGATATCATAATCCCGGATTTCAGGGAATACAAAGAGCTTATATCATACCTGTGGGGGGATTGAAGGGAGATGGGCTACAGGGTTTTCGACAGGAGAAGGCTTAAGCTTAAGCCCCTTGAAGAGAGGGTTCATGACTTCAACGTATCCCAGGTCCTATCGCTTTCGGATGAAACCCCTCCCTTCGAGGATAGGAGGATAGCGGAGATAGCGAGGAGGATAGTGGATGCGAGGTCGAGGGGATCGCAGGTCATATTCATGATGGGCGCCCATGTGATAAAGGTCGGGCTATCGAGGTTCGTGATAGAGCTCATGAAGAAGGGCATGGTGACCCATGTCGCCGGCAACGGGGCGGTGGCTATCCACGATTTCGAGCTGTCCCTAATAGGTGCCACGACGGAAAGCGTGGCGAAATACATAAGGACTGGGGAGTTTGGGCTATGGAAGGAAACGGGGATGATAAACGATATAGCAAGGGAGGCGGCGGAGGAGGGGATCGGATTCGGGGAGGCGATCGGGAGGGCGATAGAGGAGGGCGATTTCCCTTACAAAGATATAAGCATATTGGCTACAGGATACAGGCTTGGGATTCCGGTCACGATCCACGTCGGGATAGGATATGACATAATACATGAGCATCCGAACTGCGATGGCGCAGCCTTGGGTGCGGCATCCTATATGGATTTCCTCATTTTCGCAGCTTCCATAGAAGGGCTTGAGGGAGGGGTTTTCCTCAATTATGGGAGCGCGGTCATGGGGCCGGAGGTTTATCTCAAAGCTCTGTCCATGGCGAGGAACGTGGCGAGATCGGAGGGGAGGGAGATAGCCCATTTCACAACGGCCGTGTTCGACCTGATACCGCTTGGTGAGGATCTCGAAAGGGAGGCGCCGAAGGACGATTGGCGCTATTACTATAGGCCTTATAAGACGATACTCGTAAGGACCGTCGCGGATGGCGGTGAAAGCTTCTACATATGTGGTGATCACAGAGCGACCCTCCCTGCGCTTTACAGGGAGATAATGGCCGCCATGTCGTAAAAGTTGATCGCCGATCGAACCGGGATTAATGAGAAATTGCGGAAGGCGAATTGCGAAAGATGAGAAATGGTGACCTGTCTTTTCGCAATCTGAATCAGCCACCTCGTCTTTTCAATTCCGCAATCTCCCAGTTCGTGGGATCATATCTTGTAGGGGCAGGCCCCCGTGCCTGCCCATGATTTTGGGCAACCACAGGGGGTTGCCCCTACAATGGGTTTGCCCGATGTTGTGCATGGGTTTGAAATCGATGACGACCATTATCCTGGCATTGCCATTGCGGACCATGTTCATGGGAACATATCCTTTGTAGGGGCAGGCCCCCGTGCCTGCCCATGATTTTGGGCAACCACAGGGGGTTGCCCCTACAATGGGTTTGCCCGATGTTGTGCATGGGTTTGAAACCGATGACGGCCATTATCCTGGCATTGCCATTGCGGACCATGTTCATGGGAACATATCCTTTGTAGGGGCAGGCCCCTGTGCCTGCCCATGATTTTGGGCAACCACAGGGGGTTGCCCCTACAATGGGTTTGCCCGATGTTGTGCATGGGTTTGAAATCGATGACGGCCATTATCCTGGCATTGCCATTGCGGACCATGTTCATGGGAACATATCCTTTGTAGGGGCAGGCCCCCGTGCCTGCCCATGATTTTGGGCAACCACCAAGAGAAATTACCAAGAGAAATTGCGGAAGGCGAAAGGCGAAAAAAAACAAATTGCGAAAGGCGGAAGGCGAATTGCGAAAAATGAGAAGTTGCGAAGGGCGGATTGATTATTTCGGATCAATTTCGCAATTCGCATTTCACAATCCGCAATTCGATATCCTTGTAGGGGCAGGCCCCCGTGCCTGCCCATGATTTTGGGCAACCACAGGGGGTTGCCCCTACGATTTTTCAATTCCGAATTCCCTTGCGGGTAACGTAATCACATGATAGATCGGCTGACCTCGTGAGTCTTGATCAGCATCCCCAGAATCTGGTATACTTATAGTAGGAGTTAGGGGCTCATGTAGTTCACCATTTGGGAAAGGGGGGTCTGGGCGGTGGGCGAGAGGAGGATAACGAGGGAGGTTGTAGAGCATGTCGCCATGTTAGCGAGGTTGGGTTTGTCGGAGGAGGAGAAGGCGATCTTCGAAGAGCAGCTCGACAGGATATTGGCATATGCGGAGAAGATAAACGAGCTGGACACATCGGATGTCGAACCAACATCCCACGTCCTCCCTTTGAAGAACGTCATGAGGGAAGATGAGGTAAGGCCATCGTTTTCGAGGGATGAGATCATGATGAACGCTCCCGAGAAGGAGAGGGGCTTTTTCAGGGTTCCGAAGATAATAGAATGAGGAGGGATTTGGGTTGGAGCTCTGCGACATGACGGCCGGCGAGCTATCCAAGCTCCTCAGGAGGAGGGAGATCTCGGCGAGGGATATATTGGAATCCGTCCTCAGGAGGATAGAGGAGGTCGAGGATGTCCTGCATTCCTATATAACCTTAACCCCTGACCTGGCCATGGATATGGCCGCGGAAGTCGACAGGATCCTGGCCAGGGGTGAGGATCCGGGCCCCCTTGCCGGGATCCCGATAGCTTTAAAGGATAACCTCTGCACTAAGGGGATAAAGACGACATGTGCCTCGAAGATCCTATATAACTTCGTTCCTCCATACGATGCGACCGTTGTTGCGAGGTTGAGGGAAGCATTAACGCCTTTTGTCGGCAAGACGAACATGGACGAGTTCGCCATGGGGTCTTCCACGGAGAACTCGTATTTCGGCCCAACCAGGAACCCATGGAGGATAGATACTGTTCCAGGAGGATCGAGCGGGGGTTCGGCCGCCGCCGTGGCTAGTGGGGAGGCGATAATATCGCTTGGATCGGATACGGGGGGTTCCATAAGGCAGCCCGCGGCGCTTTGCGGTGTTGTCGGGATGAAGCCGACATATGGGAGGGTATCGAGGTTCGGGCTCGTCGCCTTCGCCTCTTCCCTGGATCAGATAGGGCCGATAACTAAGGACGTAGCCGATTGTGCCCTCCTTATGAACCTGATATGCGGGCACGATCCAATGGATTCGACATCCGCCGACCTGCCGGTCCCCGATTATACGAAGGCCCTTATCCCGGATGTAAAGGGCATGAGGATAGGGCTTCCGAAGGAGTATTTCGTGGATGGGATGGATCCGGAGGTGGAGGAAGCGGTTAGGAAGGCGGCGGAACATTTCGAGGATTTGGGGGCTGATGTCCGGGAGATATCCCTCCCGCATACGGAGTATGCGGTGGCGACATACTATATAGTGGCTACATCCGAGGCGAGCTCGAACCTCGCGAGATACGACGGGGTGAAATACGGATACAGGGCGAAGGGATGGAAGGACCTATATGAGATGTATACGAAGACGAGGCAGGAGGGTTTTGGGGCGGAGGTTAAAAGGAGGATAATGCTTGGGACCTTCTCCTTAAGCGCTGGGTATTACGATGCTTATTACCTCAAAGCCTTGAAGGTGAGGACGCTGATAAGGTCGGATTTCGAAAGGGCTTTCGAGGACGTAGACGTGGTGATAACCCCGACATCGCCGACGGCCGCCTTCAGGATAGGGGAGAGGGTGGACGACCCGCTGAAGATGTATCTATCCGATATCTTCACGATATCCGCGAACCTGGCCGGGATCCCGGGAATATCGATACCTTGTGGATTTACAAGCGATGGGCTTCCCATAGGGCTTCAGATCCTCGGAAGGCCTTTCGACGAGGAGACCATAATAAGGGTGGCATATGCATTCGAACAGACGAAGGGATTGAAGGATGCGAGGCCGCCGATAGCGCAAGGGCTGGGAAAGGAGGGGAGGTCCTGAGATGGCAAGGACCTGGGACGGTTTCGAGGCGGTAATCGGGCTCGAAGTCCATGCACAACTCCTGACGAGATCGAAGGTATTCTGCGGATGTAGTGCCGATTTCGGCGGAGAGCCTAATACGAGGGTATGTCCCATATGCCTTGGGTTCCCGGGGGTTCTTCCGGTCTTAAACAGGAAGGCGCTGGAGTTCACGATAAGGACGGCCCTCGCCTTGAATTGCAAGATAGCGAGGTTCAGCAAGTTCGACAGGAAGAACTACTTCTACCCGGATCTCCCGAAAAACTACCAGATATCCCAATATGATATGCCCATCTCCTACGATGGATACCTCGATATAGAGGTGGATGGGGAGACGAGGAGGATAGGGATAATAAGGGTCCACCTGGAGGAGGAGACGGGCAAGAACATACACCTTGCCGACGAGGAGAAGAGCCTCGTGGACTTCAACAGGACCGGGGTGCCTCTTATAGAGATAGTGAGCAAGCCGGATATGAGGAGTCCGGAGGAGGCCAAGGAATACCTCATGCGATTGAGGGATATACTCATGTATATAGATGTTTGCAATGGGAACATGGAGGAAGGGAGCTTCAGATGCGATGCGAACGTCTCCGTGAGGCCTGTTGGGAGCCCGGAGCTTGGGACGAAGACGGAGGTCAAGAACATGAACTCCTTTAAGAACGTCCAGAGGGCTCTGGAATACGAGATAAGGAGGCAGGTCGAGCTCATAAAGGCCGGGAAGAAGGTGGTCCAGGAGACGAGGCTATGGGATGTTGAGGCTGGGGTGACGAGGCCTATGAGGACGAAGGAATACGCGCACGACTACAGGTATTTCCCGGAGCCGGACCTCGTCCTAATGGAGATAGATCCGGAATGGGTGGAGGAGATAAGGAGGAGCCTTCCGGAGCTCCCGGCCCAGAGGCTCGAGAGGTTTATAAGGGATTACAACATACCGGAATACGATGCCAGGATACTGACATCGAGGAAGGCGCTCGCCGATTACTTCGAGAGATGCGTCCAGTGCTTCCCAAAGCCGAAGGTCGTGAGCAACTGGATAATGGTGGATATCCTGGGCGCCCTCTCGGCAAGGGGGATGGAGATAGAGGAGTTCCCGATACCGCCCGAGAGATTAGCCGATCTGTTGAAGCTCGTGGAGGATGGGACGATAAACCAGAGGACGGCAAAGGATGTTTTCTCCGAAATGCTCGATACCGGGAAGGGGCCGGAGGAGATAGTTAGATCGAAAGGCCTTACCCAGATCTCGGACGAGGGGATGATAGCCGAGATCGTGGAGAAGGTCCTTGCCGAGAACATGGATGCCGTGGAATCCTATAGGAAAGGGAAGGAGAAGGCATTCGGCTTCCTCGTGGGGCAGGTCATGAGGGAGACAAGGGGGAAGGCGAATCCTCAGATCGTCAACAGGATCCTGAAGGAGAAGATAGGTCGGTAGAGAAGGGGGGATTGGAGATGCCGATATACGAGTATAGATGCGAGGCATGTAAGGCCATCTTCTCGCATCTCTCGGGGGTGAGCATGCATTCCGGGGAACCGAGATGTCCAAGATGTGGGAATGCGGATAGGCTGACGAAGCTCATATCGAGGGTGATGAGGATAAGGTCTGAGGAGGAGATGCTCGAGAACCTCATAGATTTCACCTCAAGGCTTGGAGACCTGGAGGATCCGAAGACGATGGTTAAATTCGCCAAGATGATGGGTAGGGAACTCGGATCCGAGTTCGGGGAGGATATAGGGGATGAGCTGGAAGCGGCTGTGGAAGAGGAGCTGAAGGGGAAGGGGGAAGGATCCCAATCCTCGGAAGTCGAGGAGTGAAAGGAGGTGTGGATCGGATTGAAGAAGGGGATACATCCGGAGTATAAAGATGCCATTATAACCTGCGTCTGTGGGGCCGTATACAAGACGAAATCCACGAAGGAGAGGATGAGGGTCGAGGTATGTGCTAAATGCCATCCGTTCTTCACGGGCCAATATAGGATAGTCGGAGCGACGGGGAGGGCCGAACGTTTCCAGAAGAAATACGGCTTGAGGGAGTCGGGAGAGGAATAAGCCGATATGATCGAGAAGCTGGATGCGATAGAAAGGGAATATGAGATGCTTAAGGAGAAGCTCTCCGATCCAAATACCTTCTCCGATAGGGAGAGGTATGTGGAGTTGGGGAGGGCTATATCCGAGCTCGAGCCGGTGGTGGAGAAATACAGGGAATACAAGAGGGTCCTTGAGGGGATCGAGGAGGCCAGGATGATAATAGAGGAAGGATCGGACCCCGAGCTCCTCGAGCTTGCCAAGCAGGAGCTTGACAACCTGGAGGAGAGGAAGGAGAAGGTGGAGGAGGAGCTGAAGCTCGCCCTTATCCCTCCCGATCCGAACGACGAGAGGAACGTGATAATGGAGATAAGGGCCGGGACAGGAGGGGATGAGGCATCCCTTTTCGCAGCCGACCTTTACAGGATGTATGTGAGGTATGCGGAGAGGAAGGGGTGGAAGGTGGAGCTCATAGATGCCCATCCTACGGATATAGGGGGGTTTAGGGAGGTAGTATTCTCGATCCAGGGGAAAGGGGCGTATAGCAGGCTCAAATACGAGGGAGGGGTCCATAGGGTGCAGCGCATCCCGATAACGGAAAGCAGCGGGAGGATCCATACATCCGCAGCCAGCGTCGTCGTGCTCCCGGAGGCCGAGGAGATAGATGTAGAGATAAACCCGGAGGACCTGAAGGTCGAGGTATTCAGGGCGAGCGGACCCGGGGGACAGCATGTGAATAAGACGGACTCCGCCGTTAGGATAACCCATATCCCAACCGGGATAGTCGTCCAATGCCAGGACGAGAAATCTCAGCACAGGAACAAGGAGAAGGCGATGAGGGTCTTAAGGGCCAGGCTCATGGAGCTTGAGAGGCAGAGGAGGCAGGAAGAGATAGACTCTAAAAGGAGGGAGTTCGTGAAGTCCGGGGACAGGAGCGAGAAGATAAGGACCTATAACTTCCCCCAGAACAGGGTTACCGATCACAGGATAGGGTTGACGATAAAGAAGCTCGATTCCTTCCTCGACGGGGATATGGACGAGATGATAGAGAGCCTGATAGCGGCGGAAGGGGTCCGGAAGCTCTCGGAGCTGAAGTTCGTATGAAGATCCGGGAGCTCATAAGGAGCTCATCCGAGTTCTTGAGAAGCTGCGGGGTCGAAAGCCACCGGCTCGATAGCGAGGTCCTATTATCATACCTCCTCGGGATAGGTAGGGAAAGGCTCTATGTGGAGCTGGAGAGGGATGTGGAGGACGAGGTCGTTAACGCCTTTAAATATCTTCTCAGGAGGAGGTCGAAAGGGGAGCCGGTAGCATATATAACCGGAAAGAAGGAGTTCATGGGGTTCGAGTTCGAGGTCGATCCCTCCGTCATGATCCCGAGGCCTGAGACGGAAGCCTTGGTTGAGGAAGCGGTCCTTGTAGCCGAGAGGGCCGAGGCAAGGGTGGCGGTGGATATGTGCACGGGATCTGGAAACGTAGCTGTATCCCTCGCCCTCCTTTGCCGTTTCCTGTTCATCGTCGCCACGGACATCTCGCCGGAAGCCGCAGCGGTTGCTAAAAGGAATGCGAGGAAGCATGGTGTAGAGGACAGGGTTGCGGTGATAGTTGGGGACATGTGGGCGCCTTTCGGAGGGAAGCCCGTTGACATCATGACATGTAACCCTCCTTATATCCCCTCCCCGGTGCTTGAGGGCCTTACGGGCAAAGAATCCCTATCCTATGAGCCGAGGTTAGCGCTTGATGGCGGGGAGGATGGGCTCGACTTCTACAGGGCTGTGATCCCGGAAACCGCCGAGCACCTTAGGGATGGAGGGGTAGCCATGTTCGAGGTAGGATATGGGCAGGCGGAACGCGTCATCTCGATGCTCCAGGGGGAGGGATGCTGGGATAGGATATGGATTAGGAAGGATCTGAATGGCATCGATAGGGTGGTCTGTGGGAGGAAGAGGGGATGATCGGTTTTAGGATAGAAGGAGGGGCGAGGCTTAAGGGGACCGTCGAGGTCTCGAGGGCTAAGAACGCCATCCTTCCGATAATGGCGGCATCCGTTATGTCCGATGGCATCGTGATAATAGAGGATGTCCCGGACTTAAGGGATGTCGAAACGATGTCGGCGATACTCGATGTGCTTGGGGTTGGGGTGGAGCGAAAGGAAGATGGGTCTATATCCATAGATCCTTCCGGTTTGAATAACCCGTTCGCCCCTTATGAGCTCGTCAGCACCATGAGGGCTTCTTTCTTCCTCCTCGGACCCCTCGTCGCGAAGAAGGGATGGGCGAAGGTATCATTCCCAGGGGGTTGTGCAATAGGTCCAAGGCCCGTGGACCTGCACCTTAAAGGGCTTTCCGCCCTCGGATGCTCTATAAGGATAGAGCATGGCTACGTTATAGCGGAGGCCGAGAAGCTGAAGGGGACGAGGATAGACCTGCTCGGGCCAAACGGTCCGAGCGTCGGCGCTACGGAAAACGTGATGATGGCCGCGACGCTCGCCGATGGCGTGACCGTTATAGATAACGCGGCGAAGGAGCCGGAGGTGGTTGACCTCGCGAACTTCCTCTCCTCCATGGGCGCTAAGATCCAAGGGGCTGGGACGAGCACGATAGTGATAGAGGGGGTGAATGGCCTCGACGGAACCCGTTATAGGACCATACCGGATAGGATAGAGGCCGGAACGCTCACGGTGGCCGCAGTAGCAACGGATGGGGAGGTGGAGATAAGGGGGGCTAAGCCCGATCACATGAAGACGGAGCTCGAGAAACTCCAGGAGATAGGGGCGAGGGTGGAGATAGGGGAAGGGAGTATAAGGGTTTTTGGGAAGGGGGATCTGAAGGGGTGCGATATAAGGACCGCCCCATATCCGGGCTTCGCCACCGACCTCCAGGCGCAGTTCATGGCCCTCCTCTCAACGGCATCCGGGGTTAGCACGATAACGGAGACGATATTCGAGAATAGGTTCATGCACGCGCTCGAGCTCAGGAGGATGGGAGCGGATATAACGATAGACGGAAGGACCGCCATAGTGAGGGGGGTTGAGAGGCTCAGCGGAGCACAGGTCATGGCCTCCGACTTAAGGGCCGGGGTCTCCCTCGTCATAGCAGGCTTGATCGCCGAGGGAACTACTTATGTGTCGAGGATATATCATATAGATAGAGGATTTGACAAGATAGATAAGAAGCTCTTATCGCTCGGGGCGAGGATATGGAGGGAGGAGATCGGGTGAACGTGAGGATTGTAACGTATAAGGATCCGGAGTGGGAGGAGGAGATAAGGAGGATGGAGAGGAGGGCGGAGGAGCTGGAGGGCGGAGTGGAGGAGGTAGTGGCATCTATAATAAGGAAGGTAAGGGAGAGGGGAGACGAAGCCCTTTGCGAACTGGCGAAGGAGATAGAGGGGATCGATCTATCCCCCTCGGAAATAGAAGTGGGACGGGATGAAAGGGAGGAGGCGAGGAAAAGAGTTGATCCGGCCGTGATAGAGGCCCTCGAAAAGGAGGCCGAGATGGTCTCGAGGTTCCATAGGATGCAGCAAAGGGCTTCCTCATGGTTCGAGGTAGATGAGGATGGGGTCCTCCTCGGGCAGAAGGTCTCCCCGATAGAATCCGTCGGGATATACGCCCCTGCAGGAACAGCCCCTTATCCATCCTCGGTTATAATGTCGGCAATCCCCGCTAAGATAGCGGGGGTGAGGAAGCTCATAATGTGTTGTCCGGCGAGGAAGAGGGAATGGCTCGACCTTATGCTCGTCGCCGCCGATATATCGGGGGTCGATTCTGTCTTCAGGATAGGCGGGGCTGGGGCAATAGCCGCGATGGCTTATGGGACCGAAACGGTTCCAAAGGTCGATAAGATCGTAGGGCCTGGAAATATATACGTCGTAACGGCTAAGAGGATGGTATACGGGGTTGTGGATATAGAAATGCCCCCGGGGCCAAGCGAGATACTCGTGCTCGCGGACGAATCGGCCGACCCATCCCTTATCGCCGCCGATCTCCTCTCCCAAGCGGAACACGACCCTATGTCGCTGCCCCTGCTCATCACAACATCTTTTAAAATCGCCGAGGAGGTGGGGAAGGAGATCGGGATCCAGATGGAATCGCTGCCGAGGAGGGATATAGCGGAAAAGGCCATCCTCGGCAGAGGCGCTATCCTCGTAGCAAAAGATCTCGACCAGGCCGTAGAGATAACGAACAGGATAGCGCCGGAGCACGTGGAGATAATGGTGGAAAACCCTCTTTTCCTAATCGGAAGGATAAAGAACGCCGGAGCCATATTCATCGGGGATATGAGCCCGGAACCGATAGGGGATTACATGGCCGGCCCAAGCCATGTGCTCCCCACCGGGGGAAGGGCGAGGTTCTCTTCCCCCCTCTCGGTCGACGAGTTCCTAAAGAGGACGAGCATAATAGGATATTCCCGTAGAGGTCTGGCGCGGGATGTGGAGTTCGGGATGAGGATAGCGAGGATAGAGGGGTTAGAGGCCCATGCCAGAAGCCTGGAGAGGAGGATGGGGAAGAGGTGATAAGGGATGCCATCTCCTCCCTCTCCCCATACATCCCGGGGGAGCAGCCGGAGGATGAAGGAGGATACATAAAGCTCAACACCAACGAGAACCCATACCCCCCTTCCCCACTCGTGATAGAAAAAATAAGGGAGGCGTTAGGGGATTCCCTCCGCCTTTACCCAGATCCAACCGCATCCAGGCTCAGGGAGAAGATAGGGGAGAGCTTCGGCCTCGATCCATCATGGATAGTTATCGGGAACGGATCCGATGAGCTCCTCGGAATGGCCTTCAGGGCCTTCGTGGATCCGGGGGACGAGGTCTTATACCCATATCCCTCATACTCCCTATACCCTGTCCTGGCAACGATATACGGGGCAAAGCCATTGGAAGCGGAGCTTGCAGAAGATTTCTCGCTCCCGGACGATTTGGGGAAGGGCACCGAATCCCTGATTTTGATAGCCAACCCTAACTCCCCGACCGGGACGGGATACAGCCCCGATAGGATAGATGAGCTATGCGAGAGGTCGAGGGGCGTGATCGTCGTGGACGAGGCATATGCGGATTTCTCGAGATGGAACTGCTTGGAGCTTATAAGGGGGAGGGAGAACCTGATACTCCTAAGGAGCATGTCCAAATCGTATTCCCTTGCCGGGTTAAGGGTTGGGTTCGCCATCGGGAACCCGAAGCTTATAGAAGCTATGGTTAAGGTCAAGGATTCTTATAATGTCGATAGGCTCGCCCTCATAGGGGCCGAGGCGGCCATCTCAGATCGGGAATGGATGATGGAGAACGTAAGGAAGATAGTGTTGGAGAGGGAGAGGATGAGGGAGGCCCTTTCCGACATGGGATTCTACGTGTTTCCATCCGAGGCTAACTTCCTCTTGGCGAGGGTTCCGGATGGAAGGGCCAGATGGCTCTACGAAAGGCTGAAGGAGATGAAGATATTGGTCAGGTATTTCGGGATGAGGAGGATAGATGACTGCATAAGGATAACGGTGGGAAGGCCGGAGGAGAACGAGATCCTTCTGAAAGCCATCGGAAAGATAATATCCTTTGAGGCCAAGGGAGGGGGAGATCGATGAGGTCGGGGGAATTCGCAAGGAGCACAAAGGAGACAAGGGTCAGGGCGTCCGTAACGATAGAGGGGACCGGAAAGGCCGAGATAAGGACCGGGATCGGCTTCCTCTCCCACCTCCTTTCCCTCCTTTCATACCATGGCCTCTTCGATATCTTCGTAGAAGCGGAGGGGGATAGGGAGGTGGACGACCATCATATCGTCGAGGACATCGGCATATGCCTTGGGGAGGCGTTCTCCAGGGCTTTAGGGGATAGGTCCGGGATAAAGAGGTTCGGATGGGCATCGATTCCCATGGACGAAACGCTCGTCCATGTAGCCCTCGACCTAAGCGGGAGGGATTACCTCGTATACAACGTGGATCTCGAGGATCCATGGACCGGCGACTTCGATACGAGGCTCCTGGAGGATTTCCTCATGGCCTTCTCCAGACATATCGGGGCCAATATACATGTGGACAAGGTGAGGGGGAGGAGCCCTCATCACGTAGCCGAGGCCTTATTTAAAGCGCTTGGGATCTCCTTAGATATGGCTACGGCGAAGGAGGAGAGGAGAAGCGAGATCCCATCGACGAAGGGGGTCATCGTCTGAAGGGATGATAAAGATAGTCGATTACGGGATGGGGAACCTGAGGAGCGTTCAGAAGGCCTTCGAGTTCTTAGGATACGAGGCGGGCCTTTCCTCCTCAGGGGATGAGCTCTTATCGGCCGATGGGCTGGTCCTTCCCGGGGTTGGGGCCTTCAAAAAGGCAATGGAGAACCTCAGAAGGCAGGGGCTTGTAAGTCCCCTGCGCTCTTTCCTGTCCTCGGGGAAACCGTTCCTCGGGATATGCCTCGGCCTTCAGATCCTCTTCGAGAGGAGCGAAGAAGGCGGGGATGAAGGGCTCTCCATAATAAGGGGAAGGGTTATAAGGTTCGGAGAAGGGGTGAAGACCCCACATATAGGTTGGAACTCGTTGAAGATAAGGAGGGGCGGTTGCCCGCTTATGGAGGGCATAGATGACGGATCTTATTTCTACTTCGTCCATTCCTACTACGTCGTCCCGGAGGACGAGGACATAGTGGTGGCGACATCCGATTATGGATCGGAATTCGCGGCCGTCATATGGCTGGACAACATATACGCAGTCCAGTTCCATCCGGAGAAGAGCCAGAGGCTCGGGCTTAAGCTGTTGGATAACTTCGGGAGGATTGTGAGGAGATGCTCGTGATACCGGCAATAGACCTCCTCGACGGCAAGTGCGTGAGGCTCCGAAGGGGGAGGAGGGAGGAGGGGATCGAGTTCGACGTGGATCCGGTGGAGCTCGCTAAGTCCTGGTTCGAGGATGGGATAAGGAGGATACATATCGTCGATCTCAATGGTGCCTTCGAAGGGATTCCGAGGAACCTGGAGATCTTAGGGAGGATAGCGAGGAGCTCCGGGCTTCTGATACAGTTCGGAGGGGGGATAAGGGATATGGGATGGCTCGAGAAGGCCTTCTCATTGGGAGCGACTTGGGCCATCATCGGAACGGCGGCCGTCGAGGACAGGGATTTCCTCAGGGAATCCATCCGACGCTTCGGGGACAGGATAATGGTGTCGATCGACTCCTCCATGGGGATGGTGGCGACGAAGGGCTGGTTGGACAAAGCCCCGCTCTCCCCAAGGGAACTGGCCTCGGAGCTTATAAGGGAAGGGGTCAGATCCTTCGTCTTCACGGCGACGGAGAGGGATGGGAGCTTGGAAGGGCCGGATATAGAGGGATTATCCGACTTCCTCCTCTCTTTGGGCGGGATGGCGGAGGCGATAGCCGCAGGAGGGATATCCTCCACAGATCACATAGCCTCCTTGCTCCCCCTGGAACCCCTTGGCCTAAAAGGGGTGATAATAGGAAGGGCGATATTGGAGGGAAGGATAACGATCCGTGAGGCGATGGAGGTGGTGGGACGTTGCTCGCAAAGAGGATAATACCTTGCCTGGATGTTAAAGAGGGAAGGGTTGTGAAGGGGATCAACTTCCTCTCCCTTAGGGATGCCGGGGATCCGGTGGTTGCGGCCCAGGATTACGACTCCCAGGGGGCGGACGAGCTCGTCTTCCTCGACATAACCGCATCCTTAGAGGGGAGGAAGACGACCATAGAGGTGGTGAGGAGGACGGCCGAGAGGATCTTCATGCCCCTGACCGTCGGAGGGGGGATAAGGACCATAGAGGATATAAGGGAGATATTGATGGCCGGGGCGGATAGGGTCTCGATAAACACGGCGGCCGTGAAAAATCCCTCCTTCATAAAGGAGGCATCCGAGACGTTCGGATCCCAGTGCATAGTCGTAGCCGTGGATGCTAAAAGGAAGCCCGACGGATCTGGATGGGAGGTCTTCATAAACGGAGGCACGACCCCAACCGGCATAGATGCGATATCGTGGATGGAGAAGGTTGAATCCCTTGGGGCGGGGGAGATACTCTTGACAAGCATGGACGCCGATGGGACGAAGGCCGGGTATGACATCGAGCTTACGAGAGCAGCATCCCTGGCGGTAGGAATCCCGATAATAGCATCGGGAGGGGCGGGGAAGCCCGAACACCTCCTCGATGTCTTCAGATATGGGATGGCCGATGCCGCCCTCGCCGCCTCCATATTCCACTACGGGGAGTATACCATAAGGGAGATAAAGGAGTTCTTGGCGAGGAATGGGATTCCCGTGAGGATTTAGGGGAAGATGGGATACGAGGACCTGATATCGAAGATCGAGTTCGATAGCTCGGGGCTCGTCCCCGCAATAGTCCAGGATTTCGAGACCGGGGAGGTCCTGATGCTCGCATACATGAACTCCGAGGCGCTCCTCCTGACCCTGGAGTCCGGAAAGGCGCATTTCTGGAGCAGAAGCAGGAACAGGATATGGATGAAGGGGGAGAGGTCGGGGCATATACAAATGGTGAAGGAGATAAGGATAGATTGCGATGGGGATGCCATCCTGCTTAAGGTCCATCAGATAAAGGCCGCATGCCATACCGGCTTCAGGTCCTGCTTCTACAGGAAGTTGGACGAGGATGGAAGGATAGTCGTGGACGGGGATAAGGTATTCGAGCCGGAGGAGGTATACGGGGAATGAGGGAAGAGCTTGGAGCTATAAATCCGCCTTTCGAGGATTTCAGGGAGATGGTAAGGGGTGGGAACCTGATCCCGGTCTGGAAGGAGATAATGGCGGATGTCGAGACCCCCGTCACGGCGTTCATGAAGATATGCCGCGGTCCTTTCGGATTCCTGCTCGAGAGCGTGGAGGGAGGGGAGAGGTGGGCGAGGTTTTCCTTCATAGGAGGGGAGCCGAGGGAGATATTCGAGAGCAAGGGGAGGATGGTGAGGATAAGGGATCCAAAAGGCTCTTCTCATACTTCGTTCCTATCCGACGATCCCCTTTCAGCGCTTAAGGAATACATGGGAAGATACAAGGCCCTTCTCTCCCCCTTCCTCCCTCCTTTCCAGGGAGGGGCTGTTGGATACATATCATACGATATGGTCAGGTTCTTCGAGAGGCTTCCCGATATCAAGCCGGATGACCTCGGGTTACCCGATATGTTTCTGCTCATATCCGATACCTTCCTCGTCTTCGATCACCTGAGGCATACGATAAAGGCCGTCTCCAACGCATATATAGAGGACGGGAAGGGCGAAAGGGAGGCATATGAGGAGGCGGTGGGGAAGATAGAGGGGATGATAGAGGCTCTTAGAAGGCCGATATCCACAAGGGATATAGTTGGCGGCCCTTCCCTCCCCCTTCCCCCCTCGAACTTCTCGAGGGACGGTTTCGAGGAGGCGGTTAAAAGGTCGAAGGAATACATAAGGGCTGGGGATATAATCCAGGTCGTCCTATCCCAGAGGTTTGAGGCGGAGGCGAAAGGGGATCCATTCGATTCCTACAGGGCCCTGAGGTATATAAACCCATCCCCTTATATGTTCTACCTGAAGCTCGGGGGTATATCAATGGCCGGATCCTCGCCGGAGGTCTTCTTGAGGGTCAAGGATGGGGTTGCGGAGGTCAGGCCCATCGCCGGGACGAGGAGGAGGGGCAGGGACGAGGATGAGGATAGGAAGCTGGAGGTAGAGCTCCTCTCCGATCCTAAGGAGAGGGCGGAGCACGTCATGCTCGTGGATCTCGGGAGGAACGACATCGGAAGGGTTTGCAGGTATGGGACTGTTAAGGTCACCGAGTTCATGGTGGTCGAGAGGTATTCCCACGTCATGCACATCGTCTCCCACGTCTCCGGGATCCTATCACGTGGTGTGGACTCATACGACGCCTTCAGGGCGTGTTTCCCCGCCGGGACCGTCACAGGGGCCCCGAAGATAAGGGCCATGGAGATAATAGAGGAGATGGAGCCGGTTAAAAGGGGGCCTTATGCCGGTGCTGTCGGTTACTTCAGCTTCACAGGGGATTTGGACAGCTGTATAACGATAAGGACGATCCTATTCAAGGGGGATAAAGCCTATATCCAGGTGGGAGCGGGGATCGTCGCCGATTCCGTTCCCGAGAGGGAATACGAGGAGACATGTGCGAAGGCCAGGGCCCTCTTCAGGGCCCTTGAGCTCTCCTCCCATCCTGCGACGATCCAAGGAACCTCGATATCCTCCTCGCTATGAGGGCTGCCGTCGCACCGGCCCCGAACCCGTTGTCTATGTTGACCACCACAAGCCCTGGGGTGCAGGACTGCAGCATTCCCATAAGCGCTGCTTGGCCCTCCCCCCCATATCCATACCCGACAGATGTCGGAACCCCTATCACGGGGACATCTACGAGGGCTTTGACGACCGTCGGCAATGCCCCCTCCATCCCCGCCACCACGACGATCGCATCCACGTCGAGCTTCCTCATCTCCTCTATCGGCCTGAAGAGCCTGTGAAGCCCTGCAACCCCTACATCGTATGCCGTCAGGACGTCGCATCCCATCTCCTCCATCGTCACCCTGGCCTCCTCCGCTACATCCACATCCGATGTCCCAGCCGCTAACAGGCCAATCCATCTCCCAATCTTCTTCGGCCTGCAACCCTTCTTCGATAGGACGATAATCCTCGCCCTCTCGTGATGTGTGAGATCAAAGCCTTCCGGTATCTTCGCCTCTACCTCCCTCACGACCTCGATCCCCGCCCTCGTCGCAAACGCCCTCCCCTTCTCCTCGGAAAGCCTTATGAGGAGCCTCGCCACATCCTCCGGCCTCTTCCCCTGCGCGAAGACGACCTCCGGTATCCCCGATCTCGCCTCCCTGTCCAGGTCCAGACGCCCTATCGCATCGACCTCCTCAACCCTCCCCCATGGGATCCTCGATGGATCCAAATCCTCGAGGATAAGCCTTTCCGCCTCCTCCACATCTATCCTCCCGCTGGCGAGATCTTCCAGGATATCCCTTACCCTCAACCTTCCCACACCTCCATATAAACTATTCGATCCTCTCCCCGCAACCATAAGCGGAGCCGGGAGGAAGGGAAATCCCATTCCTTACCTCACAACCGTTGCCTAAAACGCATCCGGACAAGGCCGAACCCCTCCCGACGACGCATTCGTCCCATAGGACCGATTCCTGCACGATGGCCCCCTCCCCTATAACCGCTTCCTTCCCGAGGATTACGAAAGGACCGATCCTGGCCCCATCTTCGACGACGCATCCGTCCCCAAGGAGGACGGGGGGATGAAGGATGGCCGTAGGGGCTATACGAACCTCACCGTTCGCCCAGATCCCGGGGAGGATCTCCCTCCCGGGAATGGGTAGAGGGGCTTTCCCGGAGAGGATGTCGAAGTTCGCCTGCAGATAATGTTCCACCTTCCCGATATCCAGCCAATAATCGTTCGGGAACGGGATGGCGTAAAATGGGATCCCTAAGGAAAGCAGCTTCGGATATAGTCCTCGTTCTACTGAATAAGGCTCTTTAGGTGGGATGTGGTCTAATACCTCGCGTTCATAGATATATATTCCGGCGTTTATCAAGTTTGAAGGGGCTTCCTCCCTCGGGGGTTTCTCGATGAACGCCTTGACCCGCCCATCCTCATCCGTGACGATAACGCCATAGCGGCTCGGATCGTCGACAGGGGTCATAGCGATGGTGATGAGGGCGTTTTTCCGCTCATGGGCCGAGAGGAGGGGGGAAAGCGGGATGGTTGTGAGGAGATCCCCGTTGAAGACGAAGAAACGCTCCCCGAGCAACGGTTCGGCGTTTTTTATCGCCCCTCCGGTATCCAGGGGCCTGTCCTCGACCACGAACGAAAGCTCTGCTTTCCTTTTCGTCCCCGACATGTAGTCCTTTATCGGATCCGGGAGATATCCCATTGCGAATACGATATGGGTTATCCCGTTGGCCTCGAGGTATTCCACAAAGCGCTCGATAAAAGGGATATGGGCGATAGGCAGCATCGCCTTCGGGACCCGAAAGGTAAGGGGACGCATCCTCGTTCCAAACCCTCCGACAAGCACAAGGGCCTGCATCGCCTTCCGTCACCCCCTTATGCCGTCACATGTTCCCCGGTTTCGGTTCGATTTTAGCAAAAGCGACAAAGGATGTCAATGGATCGTGCCCGTCTTCAAATAATAAATTGCGAAAGGCGGAAGGCGAATTGCGAAAGATGAGAAGTTGCGAAGGGCGGATTGATTATTTCGGATCAATTTCGCAATTCGCATTTCGCAATTCGATATCCTTTGTAGGGGCAGGCCCCCGTGCCTGCCCATGATTTTGGGCAACCACAGGGGGTTGCCCCTACGATTTTTCGATTCCGCAATTCGCAATCCAAGTCATTTATCCCATCTTTTCAATTCCGAATTCCGAAATCCGAATTCCGAATTCCCTTTATGGGTTGCCCCTACCGTTCCCCTTGTCAGGGAGCAGGGATTTGTGGTATAATTTAGGGAAAAAGAAAAAAGCCGGCAAAAGGGGGGATGGAGTTGCTAATAGAGGAACCGACGAGGATAAGAAGGCTCCCGCCTTATTTCCTCGGAGAGGTCAGAAACCTGATGCTTGAGGCGAGGAGGAAGGGCAGGGATATCATAGACCTCGGGATGGGGAATCCCGATAGGCCTACCCCAAGCCACATAGTGGAGAAGCTGTGCGAGGCGGCCAGGAATCCGAAGAACCATAGGTACTCGGCATCGAAGGGTATCCTTAACCTCAGGAAGGCCGTATGCTACAGATATATGGAGGATTTCGGGGTGGAGCTCGACCCGGAGAAGGAGGTGGTCGCCGTCATAGGCTCTAAGGAAGGGCTCGCACACCTCGTCCTCGCCCTCCTAAGCGAAGGGGATCTCGCTTTGATACCAAGCCCAACTTACCCCATTCACCTTTACAGCGTGGTTATAGCGGGGGCCAACCTGGAGACGATCCCCCTTTTCCCGGAGGATAGGTTCGTCCTCGACGTGGCGAGGATAGCCGAGAGGAGCTCCTGGCCCAAGCCCAAGCTCCTGATAATAAGCTATCCTCATAACCCGACGACGGCCGTCGTCGACATAGCCTTCTTCGAGGAAATAGTCGACTTCGCCAAGAGGAACAACATAATCGTCGTGCACGACTTCGCATATAAGGACCTCGTTTTCGATGGATATAAGGCCCCCAGCTTCCTCCAAGCGAGAGGCGCTAAGGATGTAGGGGTCGAGTTCATATCGTTGACGAAATCGTATAACATGGCCGGATGGAGGATAGGTTTTGCCGTTGGGAACAGGCAGATAATAGAGTATCTGGCGAAGATAAAGAGCTATCTCGATTACGGGATATTTCAGCCGATACAAATAGCGGCGATAACGGCATTGAAGGGCCCTCAGGACTGTGTAAGGGAGATAGCGGAGGTATATAGGAAGAGGAGAGATGTGCTTGTTGATGGTTTAAACAGGGCTGGGTGGAAGATCCCTGAGAAGCCAAAGGCGACCATGTATGTATGGGCCCCTATCCCCCCTCAGTTCTCCAATATGGGGTCTATGGAGTTTTCGAAATTATTGCTTGAGGAGGCCAATGTGGCCGTCTCCCCTGGGATAGGGTTCGGAGAATACGGGGAGGGCTATGTGAGGTTCGCACTCGTCGAGAACGAGAAGAGGATAAGGCAAGCGATCCAGGGTATAAAAAGAGTGCTTAAAGGTGGAAACCCATGAGAAGCTTATATCTCTTAATCGCTATCCTACTTCTGCCATCCCTCTCATCGGCCCAGATAGGGCCGAACAAGGTCAGGTATAGGTCCTTCTCATGGAGGATTTTGGAGACGGATAGGTTTACGATCCACTTCTATCCGGAGGAAGAGAGGATGGCGAGGGAGGTGGCTTCGATAGCCGAGGAATCGTTTAAGCATGTAGCCCCGATCCTCGGATATGGCGGGAAGTTCCCCCTAAGGAGGATCCCCATCTTCCTCTATAAGAGCCATAGCGAGTTCGAGCAGACGAACATCATACCGGAACCGATAGATGAAGGGGTTGGCGGGGTGACCGAGATCCTGAAGAACAGGATGGTCATACCGATATCCAACGGCTCGAGGAGATGGCTAAGGCACGTGATAAGACATGAGCTCACCCATGCCCTCCAATTCAACATGCTTTACGGGGAAAGCGGATGGAGGTTGGTCCAACTCTACAGGAGCATCTTCATACCCCTCTGGATCCTGGAAGGCATGGCGGAGTTCTGCGCCGGGGAATGGACGGCCGAGGACAGCATGGTCGTTGCCGATGCCGTTATAAACGATAGGCTTAAGCCCTTATGGCTCCTCGATAACTTCGGCCACCTCGATGGAGGGGATGTATGGCTCGCATATAAACAGTCACATCTCGCCATATCTTACATAGTGGAGAAGTTTGGGAGCGATTCCATACCGAGGATTATGGCGGGGTTGAGGAGAAGGATAAACGCGGATACGGTGATAAGGGGGGTCACGGGATTATCGATAAAGGAGCTGAATAGAAGGGTATCGGCATGGATAAGGGAGAGGTATTGGGGGATGGTATCGGGAAAGAAGGCCCCATACGAGCTCGGCTCCCCCCTCCTCCAAAACAGCGGGGATTGGCCCATAAGGGATAGAGGCGGGGCATGGTCCCCGGATGGCAAGTGGATAGCGTTCGTATCCAATAGGTCCGGATACGACGACATATTCCTCCTCCCATCCAGGGGATACGAGGGGAGGCCTCGCTCCCTCCTCGGAAGCAAGATAACGAGGTCCCTGGACTGGATCCAGATATCGGAGAGGCCCATAAGCTGGGATCCCGAGGGGAAGAGGATCGCGTTCGTGGGGAGGGAAGGCGGGAGGAACCACCTGTTCCTCCTCGATCTATCTAAGCCAAGGGCTTTGAAGAAGATATCCCTCCCTTTGGACGACCTCTCATCCCCCGCATGGTCTCCGAAGGGTGATCTCATAGCTATAAGTGGGCTTAAGGATGGGAGGCAGAACATATACATAGTTTCCGAGGATGGCGGGAAGCTTAAGCGCATCAGCTCCGGGACATACGATCTCCTCCCAAGCTTCTCCCCCGATGGGAAATGGATAGCGTTCGTAACGGAGATAGGGGGGAATCGCCACATAGCCGTGATGGACTTGGAGGGGAAGGGGTGGGTTGTGACATCCGGCCAGCACGATAACACGATGCCTATGTGGAGCAAAGATGGGAATTGCTTATTATTTTTGTCGTCGAGGGATGGGGATTTCTACGACCTCTTCGCATCCGATCCGATGGGGAAGAAGGTCGTTAAGGTGATGGAGGTTGCCGGTGGGATCCTCGACCCCTCCATATCCCCCGACGGGACGAGCCTCTCCTTTTCCACATATGAGGATGGCAATCAGATCCTCTACGTTGCAAGGCTTCCAAGCCAAGCCATAGCCGAGGCGAGCTCGGACGAATGGAGGAGGGAGCTACCTGGATCCCCCCTCGTTTGGCCGAAGGAGGATATCGGGGGTTACGTCGATATCCCCACATACCCATATTCCTTCGACTTCTCGCCAGACCTGGCTTTCGGGATGGTATACTACGATAGCTATTCAGGACTTGTAGGAGGCGGATACTTCAGAGGGAGCGACATGCTCGGGAACCATTACCTCGAGATGTATGGGCTTTTCATGGGCGGAGGGCAGAACACATACGATCTCCTATATATCCTAAGGAAATGGAGGGCCGATCTCGGCATATACCTCTATAGATACTCGAGCTGGTACCTCTCCTCAACGAGGGAGGTCCTTCAAGAGGAACCATATGATTATGAATCGGGATCTGTCTTATACATGGGATGGCCTTTAACTCCATATATAAGAGCGGATACGTATCTTTTCAGGACAAGGGCCTTGGATCCGGAGTTCAGGCCGGATCCATTCGTAGCGACGGGGGTGGAGATAGCGCTCATAAGGGATACGAGGGCATGGGATATATCCGGGCCATATGGGGGATCGGCCTTGGGGATATCGGTGCAGAATGGTTGGAAGTTCCTCGGAGGGGAGAGGTCATACGTATCGGTAGAGGCGGATTTGAGGAAATACATGAAGGTAGGCTCATCGGTCTTAGCAGGTAGGCTCTGGGCGCTGGAAAGCTTCGGGGAGGATAAGGAGGTCTTCTACTTGGGAGGGGCGAACAGGCTCAGGGGATTCGGATTCGAAGAGCTCAAGGCAAACGGGGCCATAGGCTTAAGCGGAGAGCTCAGGATACCGTTTGGGAGGAGGGTGAACTTCATACCGGGACCATTGACCTTCCTGCTGTTCAGGGATGTATGGATTAGCATCTTCGCGGACACGGCCTTCCTTTGGAAAGATGGGGAGAGGATAGGGCTCAACTCCCTGAAGGCGGATGTCGGGGCTGGGATAACTTTCCACATCTTCATAGACCAGTCGTATCCGCTGATCTTCAGGATCGATGCGGCACAGGGGATAGAGGAGAATAGGGGTATAAAGTATAGCTTTGCTTTCGGACAGCCTTTCTAAGGCTCGGAGAGGGGGTAGGATCTCTTATGGTCATGAGGGGCTTGAGGAAGAGCATGAAGGCGGTCATGTGGATCATAGTTGTCTCCTTCGTAGCAACCATATTCTTCGCATGGGGTATGAGGGTGACGGGGAGGCAAACCCTTAGGAGGGATGTGGTGGCCAGGGTCAACGGGAAGGACATAGATATCACGGATTTCCAGAGGGAGTGGAGGAGGACGAGGGAGATATACAGGGATCTCTATGGAAACCAATACGATCCTAAGACCATGGATCCGCAGCTTAGGAGGATGGTCCTTGACGAAATGATACAGAGGGAGCTATTGGCGGAGGAGGCCATGAGGAACGGCATAGTGGTTTCAGACGAGGAAGTCGTAAAGAGCATATCCTCGAACCCGGCATTCCAAAGCGGGGGGAAGTTCGATATAGGAAGATATAACAGGATCCTGGACTATATGGGGATGCTTCCATCGACCTTCGAGGAGCAGGAGAGAAGGAACTTGATGATATCGAAGCTAAGGACGATGATCTCCTCGGGTGTAAGGGTATCGGATGAGGAGGTCGAAAATTATTACAGGAGGACGAACGAGCAGGTAAAGGTTAGATACGTTCTCGTCAAACCGGAGGACTTCTTGGGGAAGGCAAGCCCTTCGGAACAGGAGATGAGGTCCTATTATGAAAAGCATATGGCCGACTTTAAGGACGAGAAGACGGGGAAGGCGAGGCCTTTTGAGGGTGTCAGGGCTACGATAAAGGGGATAATGGAGAGGGATAAGGCGGAAGAGATGGCAAGGGATATAGCGAAGAGGATTTCAAGGGATGCGAAATCGGGGGGTCTTTTGAAGGCGGCTTCCGGTTTCGGGCTTAAACCCATGACGACCGATTTCTTCTCGAGGGTCGGCTACGTTAAGGATGTGAGAAGCCAGAAGGAGTTCATAATGGCCGCATTTTCCCTTAAGGGGATAGGGGATGTGAGCGAGCCCGTTGGAACCCCGGAGGGACAATACATAATAGAGCTCGTAGGGATGAAGGGGATAGACGAGGCGAAGTTCCGGGAGGAGAAGGAGAAGATAAGGGATACGTTGCTTCAGAGGCGGAGGATCGAGCTCGAGAACGAATGGATCAGGCATCTTAGGGAGAGGGCGAAGATAAAGATGAACCTCTCGGCTATAGAAAGGGAAGGGGAATTCTAAGCTTGCGAAGGGAGGGGAAGCGGTGGCGGATAGGATACTGAGCGGGATGAGGCCTACGGGGATGCTTCATCTCGGGAACCTGGAAGGGGCCTTGAGGAATTGGGTCGCCCTCCAGGACAGATATGAGGCCTTTTACTTCGTCGCGGATTGGCATTTCCTCACAACCGGATACGAGGATAGCTCAAGGCTTAGGGAGCTTGTGAGGGAGGTTATCGTTGATTTCCTCAGCGCCGGGATAGATCCGGAGAAGGCGACGGTCTTCGTCCAATCCGACATAAAGGAGCATGCCGAGCTTTTCCTCTTGCTCTCTATGATAACCCCCGTCTCATGGCTTGAAAGGGTCCCGACTTATAAGGAGGTTCAGGAGCAGCTCCGTATAGAGAGCCCTGGGTACGGGCTTCTCGGGTATCCGGTCCTTCAGGCGGCGGATATACTGATATACAAGGCGAACTTCGTTCCCGTCGGGAAGGATCAGGTCCCCCATCTCGAGCTGACGAGGGAGATAGCGAGGAGGTTCAACTACCTTTACGGCGATGTTTTCCCGGAGCCGCAGCCGCTCCTCACCGAGTTCCCGGCCGTCCCCGGCATAGATGGCAGGAAGATGAGCAAGTCTTATGGGAACGAGATAGCGATATCGGAGGAGCCGGATTCCATAAGGAGGAAGGTCAGGATGATGTTCACGGACCCCGAGAAGATAAGGAGAGGGGATCCGGGGCATCCGGATAGGTGTCCGGTATTCGCCCTCCAGAATATTTACAACGGTGGGGAGAAGGAATCCATATCCGTCAGGTGCAGGACCGGGGAGCTCGGATGCGTCGATTGCAAGTCCGCCCTTGCGGAAGCCATGATCTCCGCATTGGCTCCTATAAGGGAGAGGAGGAAGGAGCTTATGGAATCCCCACAGATCGTGGATGAGGTTATAAAGAAGGGGGCGGAGAAGGCGAGGGCTATTGCCTCCGAAACCCTTAAGGAGGTAAGGAGGGCGATGGGGGTGGGCTAAAAGGGGGTCATGGCCGAGATCAGGGTAACCATCAAAGATCATAAGCGCGGTATAAGCCTGGTTGTCGGCAGGGATCTTCTTGACCTCTTCATCCTCATATGTTCTAAGGACCCAAGGTCGTTGCGCGATTTCCTTTTCATGTTGGATATAGTGAGGCCCGGGTTAGGGGAGGAGATATCCTCGAAGGCTTCCAAGTTCTCATCTTTGAGCCCGATGGAAAGGGCCAACGCTTTGATCATGGATGGGGAAGGGGATCATATCCCTTTTGAGATCGTCGACGAGACGTCCGAAACCCACAGCAGGATGCCGGCCGGAGACGGGGTAGTCCTGATAAACATAGCGGATAAGAGGATAGATGTCCTCTCGAACGAGGGGGATCCGGTATGCAGGGTTGGGGCTGCCGAGGTCGAGACGAGATGGGGAACGGAGCTTAGGTCTTATCGCCTCCCGCCCATCTGGAAGCTTTTCAATCCCGATGGGACGGAGAGGGATATATCGGAGGACATATCGTGGCATAAAGCGTGGTATGAAATGTATATGGAGTTCTGGGAGAGGTCCATGGATAGGAAGAGGGAGGGGGAGGAGGTAGGGGATAGGAACGAGGTGGAGATATGGGAGTTCGTCGGGAAGGTTTTCAAGAGGAAGGCGGAGATGCACGAGAGGGCATTAGAGGCCGCCGTAAGATAAGGGGGGATAGAGATGGGAGGGGAAAGATACAGCTCCTACGACGATATACCGGATGAGAAAAAGGCGAGGATGGTCAGATGGATAGCGGATCTGACGATGGCGTTGATCTCCCAGCAGGAAGGTCTGACGATGGGAGAGGCGATCTCCTTAGTAGAAGGCGCTAAGAGGATGATCTTGAAGCTATACCCGGATAAGGAGTCCACATACGAGCTTATATACGCCCCCAGGTTCAGGAGGGCGATAGAGTCGAGGTTTGGAAGGGAGATATGAAAGGAGGTGAGTTTCGGTTTGTCCGGGACGGTCAAGTTTTACGGAACGGGAAGGAGGAAGACATCCGTTGCAAGGGTATGGGTGATGCCTGGCTTCGGGAACGTGACGATAAACGATAGGCCTTGTGAGGAGTATTTCCCGATATACTCCTTACAGCATCATGCGAAGGAGCCCCTGATAGCCCTTAACCTCGCAGACAAGGTGGATGTATGGGCTACGGTTCGAGGTGGGGGGATCTCAGGCCAGGCTGGGGCCGTTAGGCTCGGGATAGCGAGGGCCCTCGTTCAAATGGACGAAAGGCTGAGGCCTATACTGAGGAAGGGCGGGTTCCTGACGAGGGATCCGAGGATGGTGGAGAGGAAGAAGTATGGACAGCCAAAGGCGAGGAAGAGGTTCCAGTTCTCCAAACGTTAGCCCGGGCAGAAGCGGGATCACATACCCGCTTGGCTTCAAGGCCGCCGGGGTGTCCTGCGGGATAAAGGCGGATGGGAAGAAGGACCTATGCCTGATCTTCTCCGAATCCGTATCCACAGCCGCCGGGGCTTTCACAACGAATAAGTTCCCCGCCGCCCCCGTCATCCTGAGCTCGAAGAGGTTGAGGGAAGGGAAGGCACAGGCGATAGTGGCCAACAGCGGATGCGCCAACGCATGCACGGGGGAGGATGGGCTCTTGGATGCCGAACGCATGGCCTCGATCGCAGGATCCGCCCTCGGGATAGACCCTTCCTTAGTCCTCGTCGCCTCCACGGGGATAATAGGGAAGAGATTGCCTATGGATAAGGTGGAGGCGGGGATAAAGGAGGCGGCCTCGCTCCTCTCCCCAGAAGGCGGGAGGGACGCGGCAGAGGCCATAATGACAACGGATAGGTTCCCAAAGGAGGTGTCTACCGAGTTCGCCTTCGAGGGGAAGGAGGTTAGGATAGGGGGGATGGCGAAGGGGGCTGGGATGATAAGCCCGAGGATGGCGACGATGCTTTGCTTCATAACAACGGATGCGGAGGTCCATCCGGCAGTCCTCAGGGCGACCCTCATGAAGGCCGTCGACTCCTCCTTCAACAGGATAGTGGTGGATGGGGATACGAGCACAAACGATACCGTGATCATCCTTGCTAACGGGATGAGCGGCTGTAGGATAGTCCCCGGGACGGAATCCTATAGGCTCTTCTCATCCGCCCTAAACATGGTTTGCGAACACCTGGCAAGGAAGATAGTGGAGAACGGGGAAGGGGTTACGAAGCTCCTCGAGGTAAGGGTGAAGGGGGCGAGGACCCCATCGGACGCGGATAAGGTCGGGAGGGCTATCGTCAGCTCCACATTGGTCAAGGCCGCCTTACATGGATCGGATCCGAACTGGGGGAGGATAATGTGCGCTATAGGATATTCCGGCGCGGATTTTGGATCCGATCCCGATATATTCATAGGGGAAAGGATCTGGATAAGGGATGGACATATAGAGGAGATGGGGGAGGAGGATGCAAGGGCCCTCCTCTCCTCCGATTATATCGAACTTACGGTGGATCTAAAGGAAGGGGTCTATGAATCGAGGTTCCTCGGATGCGATATATCCGAGGAATACGTCAGCGAGAACTCCTCTTATAGGAGTTGATATTATTTCCATCCCTTGGCCTATTCGGCGCTTTTCGCTCTAACTCCATTGAAAGGTGGTGAGGGTTTCGTGGAGAGGGAACAATACGCTCCGAATAAGGGAAGGATATTAGCGGAGGCCCTTCCATACATAAGGCGGTTCTATGGGAAGACGATGGTCGTCAAATATGGGGGAGCGGCGATGGATAACCCTTCTTTCATGGAGAGCGTCTCCCAGGACATAGCCCTCCTGAAGTTCGTTGGTATGAACCCGATAGTCGTCCACGGCGGGGGGAGCAAGGTAAACCAGTTCTTAAGAAGGCTTGGGATCGAGGCGAAGTTCATCAACGGCCTTAGGGTCACGGACGAGAGCACCATGGAGGTAGTGGAGATGGTCCTCGCGGGGAGCGTGAACAAGGAGATAGTGGCTCTCATAAACAGGAGCGGGGGGAAGGCGATAGGATTAAGCGGGAAGGACGCCGACATCATAGTGGCGAGGAAGAAGGAAGGGTTGGACCTCGGCTTAGTAGGGGATGTCGTCTCCATAAACGCTGGAGCTATAAATACCTTATGTCAGAACGGCTTCATACCGGTCATAGCCCCTATAGGGGTAGGGGAGGACGGGGAAACGTATAACATAAACGCGGACTCGGTTGCGGGGAGGATGGCCGCGGGCCTCGGGGCTGAGAGGCTCATAATACTTACCAATGTGAAGGGGATAATGAGGAATCCGGAGGATTCCTCGACGTTCATATCCTCCCTTAAGGTGGATCAGGTCCTGGAGCTCATAGATCAAGGGGTTATAAGCGGGGGGATGGTGCCGAAGGCGATGGCATGCGTCGAAGCTGTGAAAGGGGGGGTGGAGAAGGCCCATATAATAGATGGCAGGATGCCCCACTCACTCCTCCTTGAGCTCCTGACGGACGAAGGGGTTGGAACGGAGATAACGATGTAAGGGGGGTAAAGGATTGAGGACGGAGGAGATAATGGAGCTATACGATAGATATGTCATAGGGAACTATGCGAGAAACCCGATAGCCATAGTAAGGGGGAGCGGATCGAGGGTATGGGATGCGGAGGGCAGGGAATACCTTGACTTCTTCCCAGGATGGGGTGTGAGCGCCATCGGACATTGCCATCCCAAGGTGGTCTCGGCTATAAAGGAACAGTGTGAGAAGTTGATCCACGTCCCAAACAACTATTATAACGAGCCCCAGGCCATCCTCGCTAAGAGGATATCCGAGAGCTCCTTCGGGGGGAAATGCTTCTTCTGTAACAGCGGGGCCGAGGCCATAGAGGCATCCATAAAGCTTGCGAGGAGATACTTCAGGAAGGTGAAGGGGGAGGATAGGTTCGAGATAATAACGATGTATGGATCGTTCCACGGGAGGACCATCGCTGCCATAACGGCAACGGCACAGCCTAAATACCAGGAAGGTTTCGAGCCCCTCCTCCCAGGATTCAAATACATCCCGTTTAACGACATCGATGCGCTAAAGGATGCGGTTGACGAAAGGACATGCGCCGTCCTCATGGAGCCCATCCAGGGGGAAGGGGGGATAAACGTGGCCGGGGAGGATTTCATGATGGAGGCCAGGAGGATATGCGACAGGACGGGCGCCCTCCTTATCCTGGACGAGGTCCAGACCGGGATCGGAAGGACGGGAAAGATGTTCGCATACCAGCATTATGGGGTCGTCCCGGATATCATGACCTTGGCGAAGGCGCTTGGAGGTGGGATGGCCATAGGGGCAATCGTGGCCAAGGATGAGATCTCGGCCGCATTAACCCCAGGGAGCCATGCCTCTACCTTCGGAGGAAATCCTTTGGCATGCAGGGCAGCGATAGCCGTCTTCGACGCCATATACGAGGAGGGTTTGCTCGAAAGGGCTGAGAAAATGGGGAATAGGATAAAGGAGGCGCTTATCTCCCTGAAGGAGAGATACGGAGCCATCGTGGATGTCAGGGGGAAGGGCCTCATGATAGGCGTGGAGCTGGATAGGCCTGGAGACGAGCTCGTTAGGGAATGCATGAGGAGAGGGCTCTTGATAAACTGCACGGCGGGTAAGGTGATAAGGTTCATGCCTTCGATGACGGTTACGGAGGAGGAGGTCGAGGAAGCGCTCTCCATCTTCGAGGAAGCCCTAAGAAACTTGAAATAAGAAATTGCGTCCTTCACAGCTTTCTCGCTATCTCTACGAGGGATTTGAAAGGAAGAAGCCATTCCGGATATTTTCGCCAAAACCTCTCCGGATGCGGCTGTAGGCCGAGGGCGAATGGATGAAACTCGTGTTCTATCGCCTCTATAACCTCATCCTCCGACCTCGCCGAGATCGAAAGCCCTTCCCCAAGCTCCTTTACCGCCTGGTGATGGGAGCTGTTGGCCATAACCTCTTCCTTGCCAATTATGGAACGAAGGAGGGATCCCTCGGCTATGGTTATCATGTGCGTCTCATCGTCCGTATGCTTTAAGGCCCTTTTAATCTGCGATCCTATATCCTGGAAGAGGGTTCCTCCAAGGGCGACGTTTAAAACCTGCGCGCCCCTGCATATCCCGAGTATCGGGATCCCATTTTCCATGGCCAACCTCGTCAGCTCTATCTCGAAGACATCCCTGTCCCTGTCCACGTTGTAAAGCCGAAAGCCTTGCTCCTCCCCATATAGCTCAGGGTCTATATCCCCGCCTCCGGATAGGACGATCCCCCTGTATTCCCCCGTTATCTCCTTCGCCGCCTTTAGAGATGGAGGGAATGGCATCGGATCCCCTCCGGCCTCTTTTATGGCCTCGATATACGCGGAAAGCCTCCCCATATAGTTCGAGGAACATGTAACGGCGATGAGAACCCTTTCCATCCTTTTATCACCCTTCCCTCGTAGGGGCAGGCCCCCGTGCCTGCCCATGATTTCGGGCAACCACCAAGAGAAATTGCGGAAGGCGAATTGCGAAATATGGAGATACCCAATCTTTTCAATTCCGCAATTCGCATTTCGCAATCCGCAATTCGATATCCTTTGTAGGGGCAGGCCCCTGTGCCTGCCCATGATTTCGGGCAACCACAGGGGGTTGCCCCTACGATTTTTCAATTCCGAATTTCCTACTCGTAATCCCCCTTGATCCAAACCCTTCCCTTACAGTATAATCCATTACAAGAGGCATGTCAATCGAAATCCCGGCGGCTTTGAAGAACATTTCTTAAGGAAAGAGGTGGTTAAAGGGATGATGGACATTCGACGAGGTGAATTGAACTTCATAATCATCGTCTCCGATACGTTCAGGAGGGATAACCTATCGTTTTACGGCAACGAGTCCCTTAAGACCTTAACCCCGAACCTCGATAGACTGGCGAAGGAATCCGTCGTGTTTATGAACCATTACACCGCTTCCTTCCCCACTATCCCTAACCGCCGAGATCTCTTCACCGGCAGGTTTACATTTACCTACACCGATTGGGCTCCCCTCTCCCGGGACGAGCTCACCCTCTCCCAGCTCCTCTCCTCCGCAGGCTATACAACCATGTTCATAGCCGATACCCCACACCTTATGAACGAAGGCTACAACTACGCAAGGGGATTCTCAGCATGGGTATGGATAAGGGGCCAGGAAGGCGATAGATATCGAACGGCCCCAAAGGATGTCAAGTTCCCCTGCTCCCCGGAGAAGCTGAGGAATACGACGAGGACCGTTGCCCAGTATTTGCGCAACGTGCACCATAGGAGGTATGAAGAGGACTATTTCCCAGCTATGAGCTTCACAGAAGCCATCCACTGGCTCGAGGAAAATTACAGGGATGGCAAGTTCCTCCTCTACGTCGATACCTTCGATCCTCATGAGCCCTGGGATCCACCGCGATGGTATGTCGACCTCTACGACCCGGATTACAAGGGGGAGGAGGTGATATACCCTGTTTACGGGCCTGCTTCCTACCTAACGGAGGAGGAGCTAACCCATATGAGGGCCTTGTATTCCGGAGAAGCGACGATGGTGGACAACTGGATCGGGAAGTTGCTTGCAAAGGTGGAGGATTTGGGGCTTTTCGACGATACGGTCGTGATCTTCACGACGGATCATGGCTTCTACCTCGGCGAACACGGCTTGGTGGGGAAGATAACCAACCTTTATAGGGAAGTCGCCCATATCCCCCTCTTCATCCGATTCCCAGATGGTAGACATCAGAAGATAGATGCCCTGACACAGCCTCCGGATATCATGCCCACGATCTTGGAGTTGGCGGGCATCGATATACCGGAAACCGTTCAGGGCAAATCGCTCCTCCCGCTTTTAGAGGGGAAGGGATGGGAGAGGGAGATAGCGGTTTCATCTTGGGCGATAATCCACGAGCCCGCGACGGAGGAGAGGATATCCCTCAACCCCTACAACTGGGCACAATACGCTTGGAAGCTGAAACCAAGCACGATAACGGATGGGGAATGGACGCTGATCGTGGGGGCGGGCGATATGCAACCCGAGCTCTACCACATCCCATCCGACCCGAACCAGGAAAGGAACGTCTTCGAGGAAAACAAGGGGAAAGCCGAGGATCTCTTCCAGCGTTATATCGCCTATCTGAGAGCTTGGAACACGAAGGAGGAATACATCAAGTGGAGGAGGCTGTGATGTGAATGGTCCTTCGGTGGCTTGTAATGCTTTCGCTCCTCCCCGCTTCCTGTTCGCTTGCGGGGGATAAAGGGGCTCCGGGATCCGTCTACATAAGCCCTCAGGAGCTCGAGGAGGGGTTTAGGCCGCTTTTTAACGGGATGGATACATCCGGATGGAAGGTATACAGGGGGCCTAAATGGAAGGTGGTGGATGGATGCCTCGTGGGACCGAGATGGTGGATGGGATGGATAGGGACGGAGGAGGAGTTCTCGGATTTCGTCCTAAGGCTTGAATATTGGATAGATAGGTGGATAACCCCGGAATCGAATAGCGGGATCTTCTTCAGGGCCGACCCCCATGGAGGTAGCAAGGATAGGTATGAAATGCAGATAAGCCTTCAGTCGAAATCCAATCCAACTGGCAGCATATACGGACTTGTGCCAACCGATCTAAAGAAGATGAGGAAGATAGCCCCGGAAAGACATTGGAACTCCGTGGAGATCTACGCCAAAGGGCCTCATATAAGGATAACGATAAACGGGGTCTTGGTTCAGGATTGCGTCCTCCATAGGAGGAACAAAGGGGTTATAGGGCTCCAGCAACATCACCCTGGGGTAAAGGTCATGTTCAGGAACATAAGGATAAAGGTCCTGGACCCCACTACTTCAGGAAATCCACGAGGCTCGGGATGATGGCCCTGGCCCCTGCGGCAAGGGCAGCCCTGTATACGTTGTCCTGGAGCTGGAACTTCATTATGATCTCCGCCATGTCCACGTCCTCCTCCTTGCTTAGGAGGTCTTGGATGTTTATCACGTCGTTCTCCATCTTCTGCTTTATGTATTCTAACCTATTGGTCCTCGCCCCTATATCAGCCCTTACCCTTAAGACCAGGTCCAGAGCGCCTTCAAGCTCCCCGACCCTTTCGTCGGCGAGCTCTTCCGTCCTACCCTTCTCCACATCCTCTATCGCGGAATCGAGGACGGATATGACGGGCGAGAAGATCCTATCCCCCGGTATTCCCAAATCCACCTCGATTCCCGGGCTCATCCCCCATCTTATCACCCCAGAATCCCCGAGGTATGAGCCGTCCTCTGAGAAAGGCTTCTCGTTGCTCTTGAATCCGGCGAAGATGAACCTCCCCATGTAGCTGGAGTTCCCAAGGCTTATGATCTCCTTCCTTATCTGCTTCAGCTCCTCCGCTATCGCATTCATGGACTCCTGCGGGAGCCCGCCGTTTGCCCCCCTAACCACAAGCTCCTTGATCCTGGCGATAAGATCCGTCAGGTTTCCAAGGACCGAGTCGGAGAACTGGAGCCAGGATATGCCATCGTCCAGGTTCCTCTTGTATTGCTCTAACCTCGTGAGGGTCGACCTCATCGAGGCTATCCTCGTCGCGGCCACCGGATCGTCCGAAGGCCTCTTTATCCTCTTCCCCGAGGAGATCATATCCTGTAGCCTTCCAAGCCTTTCGACGTTAAGCTCTATGTTCTCAAGGATGTTATACGCTATCATCTTGCTTGTAATCCTCATCCTCCATCCCCCTCCTATCTCCCGACGAGCCCAAGCCTGTTCACGATTATATCGAGCATCTCGTCCACTATCGTTATGAACCTGGCAGCAGCCGAGTAAGCCCTCTGGTAGCTTATGAGGGCCGCGATCTCCTCGTCCAGCGAGACACCGGATATGGCCTCCCTATGGTTCGCTATCTGGCCCTCTACGACCTTGGATGCCTCTAAGCTGTTCCTCGCCTCCTGCGATTCTATCCCAAGCCTTGAGAGGATGGACCTGAAGAGCTCCGCCGGATCATCCTTGCTTCCAATTATGTTCGCTATATCCAATGCATTCGACCCGTCCCCAGGCGCGTTCGGAGCCTTCGCCGCCGCTATCCTCCCGAGATCTTCCTCGATCAAAGGATCGATCCCTATGTCCGACGAATCGGATCCTGAGAAGAAATTAGCATCGGTGGAGCCTCCAAGCCCATATCCCAACCTGTGTAACGAGTTAACGGATTCTATTATGCGGCTTGCGAGCGAGTCGAGAAGGGATATGTATTTCCCGGCCGTCTCCCTCGCCTCCATGTATCCCTTTAGCTTCCCGCCCAACGGGATAAAGCTATCCCCTCCCTCGAACCATACGGCATATACCTTCCCATTCGACGTCGGGCCCGCCATAAGCCTTTCCGTCTCCACCCCGGAAACCAAGGCATGGGATCCGACGAAGATATCCACCATCCCGTCGCTCCGCTCCCATTTGGAGATCGGAACTATCTTCGAGAGGTTGTCGAGGAGGAGGTCCCTGAGGTCTTCGAGATCGCTCGGGTTACCCCCGGATACCTTTAGGGTGGCTATTTTCCCGTTGAGCTCCGCTACCCTTTCCGCTATGGAGTTGATCTCCTCCACCATAACCGCTATGTTCCTGTCGAAGGAATCCTTTAGATCCGATAGATTGGCCCTGAGGAACCTCAAGGCCGAGGATAACGCGGATCCGGCTTCCCTTACGCTGGCCCTGACGGCCATGCTTTCCGGGTTCTTCGAGAGCTCATGCCATTGGGAAAAGAAACCGTCTATGGCGCTGGCTATCCCATTTTCCGACGGCTCGTTCAAGAGGTATTCTATCCTCTCCAGCATATCCGCCCTCACATCCCATTCGCCAACGGATGTAAGGACCTTCCTATATTGGCCGTCGAGGAATTCGTCCCTCATCCTCCTTACCCTGGCAACGCCGTCCCCCGTTCCCATCTGGCCGGCCATCAAAGGCTTGGCGAGGGATTGGTTAGAGAAGGGGCTCGTCGGGGATAGAATAACCTTCTGCCTCGAATACCCGTCCGTGTTTGCGTTCGCTATATTATGCGCGGATACCTGGACGGCCATTTGGTTCGACATCAGGGCCCTTAGCCCTATCTCCAGGAGGTTGGATATGGTCCCAGCCATGGGAAGCCCCTTATGCCGTGTTGTCTACGAGGAGCGGTTGGGAATATCGTCCCTTTGAAGCCCCATATACCTCGACCTCCGGACCCCAGATCTTCTCGAGGATCCCGAGGACGAACCCAGCGTATTCCATGCCCCATTCTATTATGAACCTGTTCTCCTCGTTCGTCCTCCTTATGTCCTCGATAAGATCCTCGATCTTGCCGATAATCGTGTCCATCTCCTCATCCCCCATCCCATCCGCTATCCGGGATATGGTTACCCGATCTTGGGGGACCCCAAGGAGCGAGGCCATCTCCTCGACCAACCCGATCCTCTCCTCCTCAAGCTCGTTTAGATTGGCTATGAGCTCCCAGAGCTGGACCAGTAGCTCGCTTAACCTCCCAGCATCGTTGGAAAGAAGTATCTCCCTTTCCTCCTTCATGATCTTATCTATCCTCTCGAGAACGCCCATCTCCTCTTCCATTATCTCCTTAAGCCTTCTCGTCATCGGCCATCATCCTCCGGATCATGCTCTCGACGACCTTCTCCATAGGGGGATTGTATTCCCCCTTCTCTATCATCTCCTTAAAGGCCCTGACGAGGTCCTCCCTTATATCCGGGATCTCCTCCACTAACCTCCTGAACTTGACCATGTCCAAGGAAAGGGACGATATCTCCACCTTGTCAGATCCCTTATCCTTTCCCTTCTCCTCTACCTTCTTCCCCTCCTTTTCCGCCTTCCGAACCTGGAGGAGATCCATTATCCTCTTCATGTATTCACCTTCTATCCTCATTCAATGCACCCCCTTTGAGAATCGGGGATTTCTCATAGTAAATTTTCGTTTAATCCGTTCCAAATCTTTAGCCATAGTCCCTCGAATAGTATCCCCTCCCTTTCTCCTTCCTCGAAGCCTCCTTAAGCTCCTCGACCATCCTCCTCTTGCATCCTTCGCAATAGAGCCCCGTTGTTATGGGTTCCCCGCATTCCATACACCTTAAGTCCACCGATGGGTCCGGATGGAGCAGCGCAAGCCTTCCCTCCTTCAGGAACTCCAGGATCATCCCCCCCTCTACGCCCGTCTCCCTTTCTATCTCCGAGATCCTCGCCCCTGGAACGATCCTGAGATATGCCTTAACCCTCTCGAACTTCTCCTCCCTTTCCTTATAACATTTGCTGCATAACATGTTTTCCGATGCTATTATGGGCTTCCCGCATATCCTGCAGTTGGCCAGCTCTGCCATCCCCCACACCTCCGGTTTTTATATGGATCTCTTCAGGTTTTCATAAAGGGTTTTCCAGAGCCCTATCCCTCCCGCTTCCGATATCCTCTTGGATATCTCCTCGTCGAACATGTCGGTGAAGACCTCCTCGGCGAAGCCCTTCGGTATCAACCCGTCCGAGTGCAATGCCCTCCTCATCTCCCTCAGCATCATCGAGAGGAAGATGCTCTCGAAATCCCTACATGCCATCTCGAGATCCTTTAGCTTCTTGGATCTCGCCTCTTCCTCAGATCCCATCCCGATGGGTCTGCCGCTATTTACCTCCACTCATATCACCTCCAATTCTGCCTGAAGCGCCCCGGCCTCCTTTATCGCTTGAAGTATCGATATTATATCCCTTGGCGTCGCCCCTATCGCGTTCAAGGCCTTTATCAGGTCCTCTACGGTGCTCTCGCCGCCCACCTTCCTGAACCTCGCAGGCCTCTCCTCCGCCGTTAATCGGGTTGTTGGGATAATAAGCGTCTCGCCGGAAGGGGCAAGCGGCAGCGGCTGTGAGACCTCGAACTCGGTCGTTACCTCTATCGACAGCCCTCCATGGGCGATTGCGACTGGCAGTATCCTAACGCCTCCTCCAAGGACGACGGTTCCCGTCCTCTCGCTGACCACCACCCTCGCCTTCGTATCCGGCTCTACCTCTATGGATTCTATGGATGCGAGGAATCCAACCACGTCTTTTAAGCTCGAAGGAGGGATCTTCACCTCCACGGTGGATGCGTCCAGGGCACGTGCCGAGCCCTCCCCGATCTTAGAGGATATGGCATCCGCCACCCTCGATGCCGTTGTGAAGTCCGGAGACCTGAGGGAAAGCCTTACCGTGTCTTCTTTCGATATCTCCCCCTTGATCTCCACCTCAACCCTCGCACCAAGGGGTATCCTGCCGGACGTCGGATGCCCCCTCTGGACCCTCGCCCCCACCCCTTCCACTATGTAGCCTGTGGAGACCGATCCCTGGGCTATGGCGTAAACCTTCCCATCCGCCCCGATGAGAGGGGTTGGGAGGAGGACCCCGCCTTGAAGGCTCCTCGCATCACCAAGCGACGATACGTAGACATCGACCCTGTCCCCGACCTTCGAGAAGGATGGGATCCTGGCAGTGACCATCACGGCGCTCGTGTTCCTCGGGCTTATCGTGGAGCCATTTGGGTTGATCCCAAATACCTTCAGCATGTTCGATAGCGTTTGTGCCGTGAACCCCACGCCCCGTGTATCCCCCGTTCCGTTTAATCCAACGACAAGCCCATATCCTACGACCTCCATCTCCTCAACCCCAACGAACCTCGCTATGTCCTTTATCCTGACGCCGGAAACCGCATGGCTATCCGGGATCATAACAACGGCCATCGATAGGAACGAGGCGATAGCGATTGCCCTCCTCATCTTATCCGCCCTCCTTAGAACAGGATCCCGATCGCCTTCCTCAGGATCCCGGGCTTCCTCAATACCCCCTCGTATGATATCTTTACATCCGCCATCTGGGTGGAGAGCACGGTGTTGTCCGGGGTTATGTCCTGCGGCCTCACAATCCCCCTAACCGTTATCCTGTCCCTCTGCCCGTTTATCACGAGCTCCCTCGTCCCCTCCACCACCATGTTCCCGTTCTCGAGCACCTCCAGGACCTTGGCGGAGATGCGCGTCTCTATGCTCCCGCTCCTCATAACCGCGCCGCTCGAGGAGCGGGAACCGCTACCGCTTAGGGACGTAGGCCCTATGCCCAATATGGAGGAAAGCTTCGATATCCTGCTTATGATCGCCCCTATGTCGAACTTAAGCCCCGCCTCCCTCTTAGAGTCCTGAACGGCCTTCTGGGATGCCGAGGCCTCCTCCATTATGAGGATGGTCACTATGTCCCCGACCTTGGAAGCCCTTCTGTCCGAATAGAGCGATGCGAATATCCCCCCATCGCCCGATGAGGATGGAGGGGCGAGCAAGAGGAGGAGAAAATACAGAGCTTCCATGCCTTATTCACCTCCCACAGCAACGAATGCCTGTCCCTTCCCCATTACGACGCATATGAGATCCTTCTGAGATCCGTCCCTTTTAACCCTTATCCTGTCCCCTAAGACCCCATCCTCCTGAGCCGTTCCCTGCGCCGATATCCTGACCCCTCCGAACCTCACCGTTATCGTTATTCGATCTCCCTTCTTGATAACCGGAATCGGTTCCACCATATCCCTTGTGAGTATCTCCCCAGCCCTCAGGTTCCTCTTAGCCCTCATCCCGGATAGATCCGAAGGGCTTCTGAGGCATTCCGGGGGGAGCGAGCTCCTCCTCGCCTTCGCCCTCTTGATATCCCCTTCCCCTATCCCCTCGTTCCTCGCTACGTTTCTGGTCAGGACAAGCACCTCGCATTCCTCATCCATCCTCGCCAGGACCTGGACCGTGGCCACCGTCCTCCCATCCACTATCAACTCCACGGGGACGAAGGATATGCCCCCAGGGCCTGTCCTTATCCCTCCTTCCCTCGCCCTTATCTCCACCTTCCCTTCCGGGATACGGAAGTCCGGGGGCTTGGATATGATCTCGACGAAACCCTTATCGCCCTTTTCCTTGCGGGAAAGGGCCGCCCTCGCCACATCCGCTATCTCATCGCCCTTCACCGTCCTCCCCTTCCTCTTCACGTTCACGTGATCCCCCAATATCCTGAACTCGGAGCCATCCATCCCTATGGACCTAAGCTTAAGCGAGATATAGGATGCATCTATCCTCCTCGAGAGGTAGGGGGGTGGCGAGGCCCCTATCCTTAAGCCCTCGACCTTCTCCACCAAGTCCTTTTGCACGCCTTCCGCCTCTATATCCGCTATGTCCCTGAGGAATACCTCGGGCCCTGCGATCTCCACATCTTCCTTTAATTTAAGGACGATCGTGGGGCTTGCGGCCATTGCCTGGATGGGGATGAGGACGAGGATGAGGAGGATCGGCCTCGCCTTCACCTTAAGATCACCTCCTCAATGTGTTGGCGATCTCGAGCATCTGGTCGGCCGCCTGTATGGCCCTCGAATTCACCTCGTAAGCCCTCTGGGCAACTATTAGGGATACCATCTCCTCGACAACCTTGACGTTTGACATCTCCAGGAAGCCCTGCCCTATCGTTCCGAACCCATCCGTTCCCGGATTTCCTTGTATCGGTTGTCCGGATGCGGCAGTCGCCTTGAAAAGGTTCCTCCCTATGCTCGCAAGCCCTCCAGGGTTTACGAACCTGGCGAGCTGGATCTGCCCGACTATCTGTGGCGAGGACTGGCCCGGGATGGTGACCGAGACGTTCCCATCGGCCCCTATGGAGATCTGCGTAGCCCCGACGGGTATCGCTATCTCGGGCTCCATCACGAACCCGTCCGATGTCACGATCCTCCCCTGGCTGTCCAACTTAAAGGCACCATCCCTCGTATATGCTATCGTCCCATCGGACATGAGGACTTGGAAGAATCCATCCCCCTCTATTACGAGGTCGAGCGGATTCCCAGTCTGCTGGAAGTCGCCCTGGGAGAATATCTTGTGGACGGCAACGGGCCTCGTCCCGAGCCCTACCTGGATCCCGGTAGGGACCTGTATCCCGGCGGCAGCCTGTGCCCCGGGGAGCCTTATGCTCTGATATAGGAGGTCCTGGAAATCGACCCTGCTCCTCTTAAAACCGGTCGTGTTGACGTTGGCGAGGTTGTTCGCTATGACGTCGACGTTCAACTGTTGGGCGAGCATGCCCGATGCTGCGCTCCATAAGCCCCTTATCATCTATCCTTACCCTCCTTTCTACCTCGTCCTCCCGACATCGTTTATGGCCCTGTCCAGGGTCTGGTCCTGGACCTGTATGAGCCTCTGGGCGGCCTCATAGGACCTCAGGGCCTCTATCATCGAGACCAGCTCCCTTACGGGGTTTACGTTCGAGCCCTCGATATAACCCTGAAGGATTTGCCCTCGGAATGGCTGAAGGGTTGCCGTTGGGATGAAGGCGGATTCCCCCTCTTTTAAAGGCCAGGCGCCTTGAGCCGGAGCCTCCACCCTGAGCCTCCCAACCCTATTGGCCCCTACGAAGATATCCCCTTCAGGGGTTACCGTAACCGCTCCGGTCCCGGCAATAGATATCCTCCCCGTATCGCCGAGGACGTAAAATCCTTCCTTCGTTATCAATTCCCCCCTATCGTTCAGGGCGAAAGATCCATTCTTCGTCCATCTTAACCCCCTTGGCGTTTCGATTACGAAGAATCCGGGACCATCTATGGCGAGATCCAATGGGTTATCGGTCTTCACAAGGTATCCTTCCTCGAGAACCGTCCTCACTTCATCCACTATGCTTCCAACCCCGAGGGTTCCTATCGGCACCCTCTCATCCCCTTCCTCCTCCCCTATCCTTCTCGTGGCGATCCTGTTTATGGCCATCTCGGCGAAGCTCCTAAAGGCCACCACATCCCTTTTGAACCCGGTTGTATTGGAGTTGGCCAGGTTGTTGGCCAAGACCTCCCATCTTGTCATCTGCGCCGCCATAGCCGCTGCAGCGGCATAGAGGCCCCTTATCATCCCATTCACCTCCTTCTATCGATAGATAGATCAATTTCCATGCCATGAGCTCGGCCCTGTTTATGAGGGGATGCTGCGAAACCTTCCATAGCGATGAGGTGTATTATATACAAGGAAAGGCTTGGCTGATGTTAGATGCTGCGAAACCTCTTATTGCGACGTGGGGAGATATTCCCTAAAGGCCTTAGGAATTTATCCCCTGTTCTTTTCAATTCCGCAATTCGCATTTCGCAATTCGATATCCTTTGTAGGGGCAGGCCCCCATGCCTGCCCATGATTTTGGGCAACCACAAGGGGTTGCCCCCTCCTTGACAAGATCCGGATTCCATGATATATTAGTAGCGTGGCCTGTAGCAGGCTACGCAGCTGGATTAAGAAGAAGGGGGTATGAGGTGTGGATAGGAGGTCTTTCCTGAAGGGGTCCGCCTTGGCTGGGATGGGCTGGATCCTGTTGCGGGACAGCAGGTCGGCCCGGGGTTATCCGGCAAACGAGAAGCTTAACATAGCCATAATCGGCGCTGGGGGACAGGGGGCCGGGAACACGAACGCCGTTAGCAGTGAGAACATCGTGGCGCTATGTGACGTGGACTGGAAATACGCCGCTGCCACCTTCAACCGTTTCCCGAAAGCCAGGAAATACCAGGACTTCCGAAGGATGTTCGATGAGATGCACAAGGAGATCGATGCCGTTGTCGTCAGCACCCCGGATCATACCCATGCCGTGGCGGCCGTGATGGCCATGAAGCTTGGGAAGCACGTCTTCTGCGAGAAGCCTTTGACGCGCACCGTATACGAGGCACGGGTGATGAGGGAGGTAGCGGCCAAAAATAAGGTCGTTACCCAGATGGGGAACCAGGGGACGGCGAGCGAAGGGTTGAGAAGGGCCGTGGAGCTCGTCTGGGCCGGGACGATAGGGGATGTGAAGGAGGTCCACGCATGGCTCGGGGGAGGGAACAGCCCCGTCGACAGGCCATCCGATACACCTCCCGTTCCCCCAGACCTCCAGTGGGATCTATGGATAGGGCCGGCACCTTACCGGCCATATCATCCCACTTATCATCCCGGGGGATGGAGGAACTGGCGCGATTTCGGGTCGGGGGTCCTCGGGGATTTCGGATGCCATACGATGAACGTGGCCTTCATGGCTTTAAAGTTGGACCTCCTCTGGAAGCCGGAGGGAAGGGCGAAGGAGCCCATAACCGTCGAGGCCGAGGCATCGGAGATCCATAGGGAGACGTATTCGAGATGGGTGATAGTTCGTTACACCTTCCCTGCCCGGGGGAAGATGCCACCTGTCAAGCTGACTTGGTATAACGGGGGTCCAAGGCCTCCTCAGGAGCTGTTCCTCGGACATCCGGTAGAACAAGGGTGCCTCCTCGTCGGGACGAAGGGGACCCTCTTCTCCAACTGCCCTTGGAACACGAGGTTCGTCCTCCTACCACAGAAGCAGTTCGAGGGATTTCAGGGACCACCTCAGTCCCTTCCCCGCTCCCCAGGACATCATGCCGAGTGGATAAGGGCATGCAAGGGAGGGCCGAAACCCTTGTCCAACTTCGATTACGCAGGCCCCCTTACGGAGATGGTCCAGCTTGGGAACGTGGCCCTTCTTGTGGGACACAAGATAGAATACGATCCGATAAAGGGGAGGATAGTGAACTGTCAGGAGGCAAATAAGTTCCTCCACAGGGAGTATAGAGAGGGTTGGTCCATTTAGGGGATTTCGGAATTGAGAAAAGGAGGCGAGACATGAGCTTTGCCGGAATAAGGAGATCGTTTATCCTCCTCCTTTCTTCGCTCCTTCTCCTTGGAGCGGCTTCTGCCGATAACGGATCGGGAAGGGGATCGACCCCACAGATATCCATAGGCCCCGGTTGGATAGAGGTCGATGCCGTTTCCGTCGATGCCCACGAGCTTTTCACGAGGATAGGAGATGCCACAGGGCTTAAGATATTGGTCGACGACACGGTGAATAGGAGGATAACTGTCCATATGAGGAAGTCGGACCCATCCGACCTCATAAAGGAGATAGCCTCCGCTTATGGCCTCTCCTGCTCCCAGGTGGATGGGGTGTTCATGATAAGCGAGGGGATACCGAGAGGCCCTTCCTCCTACCTCCTCAGCGATATCGACTTCATAAGGACCCAATACGTCATCGCATCGAACGCGAAATCCTTGCTCCCCGTCTTCCTCCAGGACCACGTCAAGGTCAACCCGGAACAGAACGCCGTCGTCCTATCGGCCCCTTCGGATGTCCTTAAAAAGTTCAGGGAGGACATAAAGCAGTTCGACATCCCGGCAGCACAGATAATGGTGGAGGTCCTCATGGTGGAGCTTACGGATACATCCTCATGGGAATGGAACCTCGGCATAGACTGGAAGGGGGAGGATCTCGCCCTGAGGTTCTTCCCGGACGTAGGGGAGCTTACGCTTAAGGGGATCGCGGAGCTCACCCCCGAGTTCTACTCCCAACTTAAGGCGCTCCTTAGCACCGGAAAGGCCAGGATCAAAGCAAACCCGATGATAGCGACGATAAGCGGACAAAGGTCCAGCATATTCATAGGGAAACAGAAGTATCTCAGCACCCCGGTTTCGATACAAAGGGGGGAGATGAGGGGGGAGATGAATTACATAGATGCCGGGATAAGGCTTGATATGACGCCATGGACTGGAGGGGACGAGATAATAGTAGAGCTCAACGCGGAGGTCAGCACGATGAGCGCCATAGATCCGATAACGAGGCTTCCGGAGAAGAGCACGAGGACCGCAAGCACCCTCGTCAGGGTGAAAAGCGGCCAGACCATAGTGATGGGAGGGCTCGAGCAGGAAGAAAGGAGGGCTACCAGGAACAGATTGCCCGTTATAGGATCGATACCGTTTTTAGGAGATATCCTCGGAAGCGTCAAGACCACCACCACTAAGACGAAGCTCGTCCTCTTCATAACCCCTAAGGTCCTGTCCCAGACGGGACATCTCCCTCCCGATGAGGAGAAGGAGATAAGGGAGAGGTTCCTGAGATGAGGAAACAGGCGATAGCCATCTTCTTACTCCTCTTCCTTTTGCCGATAGCCCGTTCTTCTGCCCAGTTCAGACCCCATTGCAACGTGATCAGGGTGGAGAGCGCTAAGCTGTCCAACGCCATAAGGGTAAGGATCGTTGCCGACGGCGTCATCGACCTCGATTTCGATCTGGATAGATATGCGAATTTTGGGAAGATGATGGCCGGAGCCCCTGAGGAGGAGGTCTTCTTCCCATCTACGAAGCTTTCGATGAGGATAGGGAACGCAAGGACGCAGGTCGGGAACTTCATCGATATCAGCAAGTATCCTGTCAGCCACGTGGAGATATCCATACCCCCTGAGTCCAGGGAGGGGATAGGGATAGAGCTATCCTTGGTCCTTTATATCCCCGGCTTCCCATACACCGGGGAGATCACCTCCATAACAAGAGGGAACTGGATGTGGAGTTTCGGCGATATCACCCTCCCTGGAGTAGCGAAGATCGATCTTAGGACGAGCCCTGACCAGAGGAGCATCATAATAACCGTTATCGGGGATAGGGTGGAGGCGGAAGAGCCCATACCGAGGGGGATACCCGTAGAGGAGAGGAGGAAGGATCTGAGGATCTCATGGGATGGGGAGAGGATCTCCGTCTTCGCCATGAACGTCGATATAAACTCCTTCTTAAAAGGGATCTCCGAAAAGACGGGGCTTAGGCTTCTTGCAGAGGAGGGGGTCTCGAGGACCATATCCATGAGCATCCGGGACGTGACGATAGAGGAGCTCTTGAAGTTCCTGTGCATAGGATACGGCCTTTCCGCCATGAGGACCGAAGGGGGTGCATACGTCTTAGTGGAAGGGGTTGCCAGGGGCGAGGCTCCGTATTATGCCTCCAAAACGGCCGTGATCCCTCTCAAATATATCGATGCTGAAAGGGCGAGGGGGCTCCTTCCGGACTTCCTCCTCGGGTTCGTCCACCCCGATCGAGAGGGGAATGCACTTGTTGTGACGGCGTCCGAGGAGATAGTGGAGAAGGTCAGGCGTGACATCGAGAGGATAGATATCCCTGCCCCGCAGATAATGGTTCAAGGCGTGGTGGTGGAGTTCAAGGGATCGAGGGAGATGGAGATATTCATGGATGCGCTTTTCGAGGGGAAACGGTGGGGTGTGCTTTCGCCCGGACCCGGAACTATATCCGTGTTGCGCGCAGTTAAGCAGGAATCAGAGATCCAGTTCCTCCTAAGGGCGTTCGTCGAAAAGGGGATGGCGAGGATCAGGGCCGAACCGTCCCTTCTCCTCTCCAACGGCGAGGTTGGAAGGCTGTTTGCGGGGGAGGAGAGGATGATCCAGGTTATGCGATACGAATGGGGAGGGATGAGAGGGATCGCTATACCGGTATCCATCGGAACGACGATGAGGGTCAGGCCATGGACGGGAGGAGAGGAGATAAACATAGGTATATCGGTCGAGACATCGAACATAATGGAGGTGGATCCACTTACGAAACTCCCCACCATCTCCTCCAGGAAGGTGGAGGGGTATATAAGGGTTAGGGATGGGGATACGGTCGTTGTTGGAGCCTTTAAGCAGTCCCAAGGGCTATCGGCTAAGTCCGGCGTTGCGATCCCCATCATCGGGCGTATACCGGTTTTTGGGGAGAGGTCCTCGTCCTCGGAGCTCGAGGACAACGTGGCCGTTCTCCTTAAGGTTAAGATAAGGGGGATCTGAGATGAGAAAGCTTATGATGTTTATTTTCGTCTTCCTCCTTCTGGGGAGGATGGCGGAAGGGGCTATAACATACTGCAACATAACCGAGATCGTTCCAACGCAGCTGGCAAACGGGGTCCAGATACAGGTGAAGGCCGACGGGGTCCTATCCTGGGTCCCCGGGGTGGAAGGGGGATGGGAGAAGTTCTTCGGGAAGACCAGGGAGATATCCATAAAGTTTCCGCAGGCGAAGTCCAAGCTTGGTAAAAACTTTATAGATGTGAGCATGTATCCCGTAAGCTATATCCAGGTATCCATACCCCAGGATGCAAAGGAGGGGGTTGGGATCCTCATGAACATCTCGCTTTTCGAGCCATCGAATTTCAGGGTGGACGAGAGTTCGGACAGACAGGCGGTCATAATAACGGTTATGAGCGAGAGGACGATCGAGAAGGGGGTTAGGAGGGAGGTTTCCGCCATCCCGGAGGCCGAGGGCAAGTTCGTCGTCGTTTACGAGGAAGGCCTCCTCACCGTTAAGGCCGTTAGGGCCGACATACACGAGCTCATGGGGGAGATAGCGAGAAAGGCATCGGTGAATATAACCGTGGACGATGCCGTTAGGAGGAAGGTGAGCGTGGTCCTTGAAGGGGTATCGGTCGAGAAGGCCCTCCGGAGCATAGCGAGCGCATATGGGCTCGCCCTTCTAAAATCGGAGGATGTCTACATGATAAGCGAAGGGATGCCAACGGACCTCGCAACCTATAGGTTAAGCGGAACGGCCTCCTTCAGGATGAGGTATCTGCAAGCCCAGACGGCTTCCAGCCTCCTCCCGAACTTCCTCTATAGCTACCTCCACGTGAATGGGGAACAGAACGCTGTCGTCGTGACGGCCCCGACGCAGATGCTTGAGAAGATAGAGAGGGATTTGAAGGTAGTGGATGTCGCACCTCCCCAGATAATGGTGGACGCGATAGCGGTGGAGACCACATCGACGGAGGACCTCGATAGGGAGCTGAACCTAAAGCTCCTCGATAGAAGCCTACAGAAGGAAGAAGAGTCGCCTACGGGGCTCTCCATGGGAACCCTCTCCGGAGAGATATTCTATAGGGTTATAGGGGAATTGCCGAAGAACTTCCTCGTCCAATTAAGGCTTCTCGAGACAAAGGGATTGGCGAAGATAAGGGCGATGCCGAGGATGGCAGCCTTAAACGGCCATAGCGCAGATATATTCATAGGAGCCCAGAAATTCATCCAGGTCAGGTTCTGGCAATGGGGACAGCTCCAGGAGAGGATCCAGGCCGTGGACGTCGGCGTGAAGCTCCGCGTTACCCCATGGACAGGCGGTGGAGGTGAGATAACGGTAAGGCTGTCCCCGGAGGTCAGCAACATAACCGAGCTCGATCCACAGACCGGACTCCCAACCCTGTCCACAAGGAGGGCCGAAACCACGGTGAGGGTGAAGGATGGGGAGACAATAGCGATAGGGGGCCTCAAACAGAGACAGGAATACGACACGATAAGGAGGATCCCTATCCTCGGCCATATACCGCTTATTGGGAAGCTATTCCAGAGCAGAAAGAAAAATTACGTGAACTCGGACCTCATGATATTCATAACCCCGAGGATATTGCCGGAAGGGGGAATAAGGCCGGAGGAGATGGAAAAGGACATAAGGGATATGATGGGATGGTGAGGATGCCTCGGGCGATTTCAGCGGGGAAAGGGCTTATAGGGATGCCCTGAGGCTCTGTTTCCCAAGAAGGACGGGGTCGAAAGGGGCGGAAGAAGCGAAAGAGATAATAGCAGACCACTTCAAGGGATGCGGGATAGAACCCATTGAGCTCGATTTTCCCTTTTCCTCCGCTATCCCATTAGCCTTCAAATCCATCCTTCTCTTCCTTATGGGCTTAGGATCGATCGCTGCCGGGGAGATATGCGTTACGAGAAGGTGGATATCCCTGGCGGTCCTCCTCTTAATCCTCATCTCATGCGCTGCCCTCGGCAGCTGGCCGAGGTTTATCTCAAGGATGTTTGGAAGGGGAAGGAGAAGGGGCAAGGATATCGTGGCGATCTACGGGAACATCCCGGAGGCGAAAAGGGTCATATGCATCATGGCCCACTACGATACGAAGTCGTCCCTCTTGCCCTTCGGCATCAGGGTATCCATGATGTGGCTCGCCATCCTTTTTCTCTTCTCTTCATCGCTCCTTATCCTCTCCGGGCTTTGCTCCTGGGCGAAGGCTTTTTCCATCACCGCCGGGATATTCGGGATCGCCCTCTCCATCGATATCCCACAAAATAAGTCCCCAGGAGCTATAGATAACGCAAGCGGGCTCGGGATAATGATGGAGATAGGAAGGACGGTATCCTCTCATAAGCCGGAAGGCCTTGGTGTCATATTCGTGGCTACGGATGCGGAAGAGGAAGGGATGATAGGGGCTTTGAGGTTCGTGGAATACCTCAAAGGCTCGTTGCTATTCCGACCGGATATATCCTTCCTCAATATAGATATATCGTCCGGGTCGAGATGGGTTGGGATATCGGGGAGGAGGGGCGGGATGGCGAAAGGGGTTGCGAATGCTATGAGGGAGGAAGGGCTGAGGCCCATCCCTATCCCGCTCGTTGGGGCCGGGGCCGACCATATACCAGCTATGTGGCATGGATTCGATGCCATAACGGTGCACGGCTTGGGATCCATCTCCGATCTTTTCAGGATACATACATGGATGGATCTCCCGGGGTCCCTTCTTCCGGATGGGATGGAAAGGATTGGAAGGGCCATAGTTCGCTGGATCTTCAAGATGTAAGCCCTACTCTATGGCGAACGGATTGAACCTCGTCTGGAAGTCAAAAGAATCCAAGCCCTCCCGCCTTTTCAGGAAGTTAACGACCAAATATGTTAAAGGGGTTGCCAGGGCCTCATATGCCGATTTCACCAACCATTGCGTTACGATCCCTAAAAGAAGGGAGGAGGTTGGGATCGTCCCAACAAACGCCAGCGTCAAAAAGACAAGGGAATCGAGCCCTTCCCCGACCAGCGTCGATCCTATGGTCCTCGTAAAAAGCCATCGGCCCTTCGTCATTATCTTCATCTTCGCCAGGACGAACGAGTTCGAGAACTCGCCTACCAGATATGCGATGAAGGACGCAAGAAGCAACCTTGGGGAATAGAAGAGGATCCTCCTATAGGCCTCCTCCCCATCCCAGAAGGGAGCCGGGGGCAGTATCCCACCTATGAGGATCGCCACGACAGCTATGAGGTTGCAGAGGAACCCAAGCCATATAACCCGCCTCGCCCTCCTGTATCCATATACCTCCGTTAGGACGTCCCCAGCTATGTAGCTTATCGGGAACACAACCACCCCTGCGGGGACGATCAGCCCGAAAAGATCCACCAGCTTCACGGCTATTATGTTCGCCGTTATGAGGCAGGTGATGAAGATAGCGGTCGTCAATAGGAAGAAGATCGAATAACCGTTCTCCGGATTTTGGGATTTCGGATTTTCCATCCCCTTCCCTCCTTTCTTCGCCTTTTCCCATGCTTTATTATAATACCTTTCAAGCCGGGTATGAAGTTCGATTTGCTGTAGGAGCGGCTTCAGCCGCTGTCCCGAGGTCAAGTCGCAATTTCTTGACATTTCCCTCCATTTGTGGTAAAAGTAATTTAAGGAGGCCATGGAGATGTCCTCCGAAAAAATGATGGCCGAAAATCCTTCTGCCACAACGCTTCGTGGCTTGTAAATCCCAATCCAAATGGGGGAACCCTGTCTCTCGAATTGCCGCCCTGGCTGCTATATCCCTTGTCCTTGGCCGACCTCAGGGGGTGGATGGAGGAAGGCGATCGGGAATTCGGATTTCGGAATTGTTGGGCAACTGCATGGGTTTGCCTGATGTTGTCATTCCGGACCATGTTCATGGGATCATTTTGTAGGGGCAGGCCCCCGTGCCTGCCCATGATTTTGGGCAACCACCAAGAGAAATTGCGAAAGGCGAAGGGCGGAAGGCGAAAAAAACAAATTGCGAAAGGCGGAAGGCGAATTGCGAAATATGGAGATACCCAATCTTTTCAATTCCGCAATTCGCATTTCGCAATTCGATATCCTTGTAGGGGCAGGCCCCCGTGCCTGCCCTGGTTTTTGGACCCTGTCTCTTGGATTGCGAGTTTCGGATAGGGGGGCAAAGAGCACCATGCACCGTGCTCCATGCCCCACGCTTCGTGCCCTCTTCGCTATTCGCAATCTCTCATTGAGGTGGTGGAGGATTTGCGGGTCCTTGTGATGGGTGCCGGTGGACAACTCGGGATCGAGGTTTGCAGAGCTCTGGATGAAGAGCACGAGGTTGTCCCTGCCACAAGGGATGAGGTGGACATCGCAGATTTAGATCGAGTATTATCTTTCGTTAAGAAAACATCGCCTCAAGCAATCATAAATACTGCTGCCTATACCGATGTCGATGGATGCGAGGCCAATAAGGAGATAGCTTTCCTTGTCAACGCCATAGGGGCAAGGAATGTGGCCATTGCCGCAAGAGAAGCTGATGCAAAGCTCGTCCACATAAGCACCGACTACGTCTTTGACGGCAACAAAAACGGCCCCTACCTGGAGTATGACCCGCCTTGCCCCCTGAATGTTTACGGTTGGTCCAAGCTCTTGGGAGAACAAATGGTCAGGGAACAAACCCCTCGTTCTTTCATCCTGCGCGTGGCTTGGCTTTATTCCGCCCATGGAAAGAATTTCGTTAAGACAATGTTAAAGCTCGCCAAGGAGAGATCGGAGATACAGGTTGTTAGCGATCAACGGGGGACCCCTACATTTGCCGGAGATGTGGCTAAGCAGATTAAGCTTTTGATCGAGACCGATGCCTATGGCCTCTACCACTGCACCTCTCAGGGCAGCTGTTCTCGCTACGAATTCGCTAAAGAGATCTTCCGCTTGGCTGGAATCAGCGTTAGGCTTCTCCCTGTAGAGAGCTCCCAATTTCCCACCTTGGCCAAGCGCCCCCCTCATTCGGTCCTCGAAAACTTCATGCTCAAAATACAGGGACTTGATATAATGCCACACTGGCTTGACTCCTTGGAGGGAGAACTCCCAAAGATTAAGGAGGAGGTGGATAGGGAATGAAGGCCCTCGTCCTAAGCGGGGGAAAGGGCACAAGGCTCAGGCCCTTAACCTATACCCTTCCAAAACAGCTTGTTCCCGTGGCCAACAAGCCCATACTTCATTATGTGATGGACCAAATTGCGAATACCGGCATTAAGGAGGTAGGCGTTATCATCGCCCCCGAAACAGGTCCTATGGTAAAGGAGGCCCTTAAGGAAAACCCCTGGAGCTTTCACTTCGAATTCATCCTGCAAGAGGAACCCAAAGGCTTAGCCCATGCCGTAAAGGTGGCCGAGGATTTCCTTGGCGATTCGCCTTTCCTCATGTATCTTGGGGATAACCTTATCGGGGAAAGCGTCCTTCCCTTCGTTGAGGCATTTAAGAGGTCCGAGGTCGAAGCCTTGATCCTTTTAAAGGAGGTTGAAGACCCAAGGCTTTTTGGGGTGGCGGTGATCGATGAGAAGGGAGAAGTTCAAAGGCTCATAGAAAAGCCGAAGGAGCCGCCCTCGAATTTCGCCCTCGTTGGAGTGTATCTCTTTTCTTCCGCTATCCACGATGCTATCTCCAAGATAAAGCCATCCTGGAGGGGGGAACTCGAGATCACCGATGCTATTCAGAGGCTTCTCGATGAGGGGAAGAGGGTGAAAAGCTACATTTTGCGACGATGGTGGCTCGATACGGGGAAAAAGGATGACCTTCTTGAGGCGAACAGGGTCGTCCTTGACGAGTTCACAAGGGAGGACCTCCGGGGCGAGGTGGATCCTGAAAGCAGGATCATCGGGCGCGTTCACCTCGCAAAGGGGGTGAAGGTCAAGGGAAGTGTTATCAGGGGTCCGGTTGCGGTAGATGAAGGGACGGCGATCGAAAGGTCCTTCATCGGCCCATATACGAGCATAGGGAAGGGCTGTCTCGTTAAGAATTCTGTGATCGAGCATTCTGTGATCCTTGATGGGGCGCGCATTATGGAGGTTGAGAGGCTTGAGGACAGCGTCATCGGCCGAAATGCCCTTGTGGGGAGGGGTTATGAGAACAGCAGGGCCTTGCGCCTTATGATCGGAGACGATGCGGAGGTAAGGCTGTAAGAAGGATGCCCTTTGAGTTTAAGCGCTTGGAGATACCTGAGCTTATCCTGATCGAGCCCACGGTCTTCTACGACGAAAGGGGTTTTTTCATGGAGGTTTACAAATACTCCGAGTTCCTGGCCTCTGGCATCCGTGAGCGTTTTCTCCAGGATAACCACTCCCGTTCGAGGAAGGGGGTTTTAAGAGGCCTTCATTACCAGAACCCGCCTAAGGCCCAGGGTAAGCTTGTGTGGGTGATTGTGGGGGAGGTATTTGATGTGGCAGTGGATATAAGAAAGGGTTCGCCTACATACGGCAAATGGGTAGGGGTTTTGCTTTCAGCCGAAAACAAAAGGATCCTCTATGTCCCCCCGGGGTTTGCCCACGGATTTTGCGTCTTAAGCGATGTGGCAGAGGTGGTCTATAAGGTATCCGAAGAATATGATGCTAATTGTGAGGCGGGCATTATCTGGAACGATCCCGAGATCGGAATCGTTTGGCCTATAAAAGAGCCCATTCTTTCCCCCAAAGACACCAAATGGCCACCGTTGAAAGAGGCGAAAAACGGGTTCGTATATAAAGGAGGCTCAAAATGAAACTGCTTGTTACCGGAGGCTGTGGGTTCATTGGGAGCAACTTTATCCGTTATGTCCTCCGTGCACATCCGGATTGGAAAATCGTAAACCTGGATAAGCTGACTTATGCAGGAAACCTTGCTAATCTGAAAGATATAAAAGAAGATTCGTGCTACAGGTTTGTTAAAGGAGACATCGCCGATCGTCAATTGGTAAATAGGCTTTTCAAGGAGGAGGAATTCGACGCGGTTGTGAACTTTGCCGCAGAATCCCACGTTGATCGAAGTATCCTGGATCCTTCCCCTTTCATCGAGACGAACGTCAAAGGGACACAGGTCCTCCTTGAGGCCGCAAGAGGATATCCTGTTCAAAGGTTTATTCAGATCTCAACGGACGAGGTTTATGGATCCCTTGGTCCAACCGGAAAATTCACCGAGGAATCGCCTTTAAGGCCGAACAGCCCTTATGCCGCAAGCAAGGCCGCAGCCGACCTCCTGTGCCGGGCTTATTGGAAGGCCTACGATGTCCCAGTGATCATCACCCGAAGCTCCAATAACTACGGCCCATATCAGTTCCCAGAAAAGCTCATCCCTCTGATGATAAGAAACGCCCTCCTCGGCAAGGAATTACCTGTATACGGGGAAGGGAAGCAGGTCCGTGATTGGCTCTATGTTGAGGACAACTGCCAGGCCATCGACCTCGTCCTCCGGAAGGGCAAAGTTGGCGAGGTTTACAACATCGGTGGGGGATGCGAAAAAAGGAATATCGAAGTCGTCCAGATGATCTGCGAGATCTTGAGGGACCACCATGAGGCCCAGCACCTAACTCCTAAGATCCGGTTTATTAAGGATCCCCGTGGTTCCGCCCACGACTTCCGCTATGCCCTTGACTGCACGAAGATCAAGGAGGAGCTCGGCTGGGAGCCAAGGGTTCGTTTTGAGGAGGGGTTAAGGCTGACCGTTAACTGGTATTTGGAAAACCAGGATTGGGTTGAGGGCGTGGTCACCGGAGAGTATTTGGAGTATTATCAAAAGGTCTATGGATCGGGAAAAGGACTGGCAAAGTAATCTAAGGATCTCGGGAAGCCTCCTTGCCCGAAACACCTTGCTTAATCTCATCGGCCAAGTAGTTCCTTTGCTTGTCGGTGTGGTTACCATCCCATTTATTGTTCGAGGCCTTGGAACCGAATGCTTTGGCCTTTTGTCCTTGGCATGGGTGGTTTTAGGATACTTCACCATTTTCGATTTAGGACTTGGGCGCGCAACTACCAAGTTCATCGCCGAAGCCCTGGGCAAGGGCAAGGGAGAAGATATCCCACGGCTTGTCTGGACAGCGGTCACGGCTCAGGTAATCTTCGGTGTCATGGGAGCCTTTGTGTTGGTAGGGATAACGCCCCTTTTGGTGGAGCGCATTTTGAGCATCACGCCTAACTTAGTAGAAGAAGCCAAGACCACCTTCTACTTGCTTGCCCTTTCTGTTCCGGTGGTCTTGGTTTCTGGTTCTTTCAGCGGTGTACTGGAAGCTGCCCAGCGATTTGACCTGGTTAATGCAGTGAAGATCCCGGCCAGTTCGTTCGCTTACCTGCTTCCCTTGGTCGGGCTACTTCTGGGATTCAGGCTGCCTGGGATTGTAGTGCTAATTCTACTGGCCCGATCTGGGGCCTTAGTTGCCTTTGTGATACTGAGCTTTCGCCTAATCCCTGGGTTAAAAAGGTATTCCAGCTCCTTTAGGCTTTTCCCTCGCTTATTTTCTTTTGGAGGATGGATAACGGTCTCAAATATGGTAGGCCCGATTTTGATGTATTTAGACCGCTTTCTAATTGGTTCACTCCTTTCAATGGAAGCAGTAGCTTACTATACAGCACCTTTTGAAGTAGTAAGTCGGCTTTGGATTATACCAGGAAGTTTAGTTGTGACACTATTTCCTGCCTTTAGCACACTTAGCATGGTAAGCAAAGAAGATCTACAACAACTTTATGTTAAATCTATTAAATATCTGCTTCTAGTTATAGGACCAATCATCCTGATTTTTATCATATTTGCCTCCAATATCATTCAACTCTGGTTAGGATCTGACTATGGTGAGAAAAGCGGACTTATCTTTCAGATCCTACTTCTTGGAAGCCTATTTGATGTACCTGCTGTAGTCTCAGGCGCTCTTATACAGGGATTGGGGTATCCTGAAGTTCTTTCTAAATTAAATCTACTGTATTTGCCATTGCATATAGGTCTAACATGGCTTTTTGTGCACGTTATGGGTATCTCCGGTGCAGCTTTGTCTTTTGCCTTTCGAACCTCAATTTATACTGTTGTGCTCTCAATTATTTCCTTAAAACTTATCCAGTTACCATTCCATACTATAAAAAATTATTTGATCGTTTATAAATAGCTTCTATATAAAGCTTCCTCTCGTTAGTTTAGGAATTGTATTGTTTGGTATCGCTACATGGCATTATGCACTGGATTCGCTGGATAAGAAAGCCTTAGCATTGTATGAATGGAAGAAGGCCATTGCAAAAGTTTACTGCAACATAAGAGGAAATGAATCAAGATGAAAATTGGGTGCTTCTTTGATGATTATCGTCCCTTACATGAGATGAAAGATCCTGGGCAAATTATTTTAGGCTTCTGGGATCTTGGCATACAAGCCGAAATGCTTACAGAACCCAAACCAGAATTAGAAAGTTACCAAGCTTCTTTTCCTATTAAATTTGTAATAAGAAAGCAAGCATGTGATGTTAGACATTGGCATACTGTTAGCTATGATGTAATTATAGTGTATTCTTGGTTGTCCAGACATTATTTACCAGTTATTTCTGCTATGAAAGAGGCTGGAAGTATTGTATTAGCAAAAGGTGATACTGATGGTAGAAAAGGGTTTCCTGTAATCTCTAGAGACTTCTATTACAAGGGTAACAATATATGGGGAAAAATGTATAAAACGGCTATCAAACGATCTCCAGCATTCGTACGGGACCTTATTTTGAGATTGTATGGACGTCGACAAGTTGCATACCTTATTGAGCATATTCACCTAACAGATAAAGTAATTGTGGAATCACCTCAGGCTTGGGCTAATCTCGCTTATATATGCTTATATTGGAAGAAACCTGAATTAATTAAGAAGATCTCCATAGTGCCAAATCCAGTTGCAAATGATATTATAGATTCATTAATACTCACCAAGCAGAAACAAATAGTAGCTATTGGAAGATGGGATGAGGTTTGGCCGAAAAATACCATTACAATGGCAAAGGTGGTGTGCCGCTTGCTCATGATAAGACCAGATTATGAAGTTGTGATCATTGGTTCTGGAAAGGATATCGTCCAAAAGCTCATATCTAAACGTTTATTGCAAAAATCCGACCGGTTATGCTTATTGGGGCCTGTTCCTCATAATGAAGTGGTTGATTACTTAAAGCGAGCACAAATCCTTTTCATACCCTCAAATTGGGAAGGCTTTAGTATCGCTGCTGCAGAAGCTGTTTGTATGGGATGTACAATTGTTGGAACTCCTTTAGAATCATTACATTTTCTAACACAAGGAGGGTTCTCAGGAACGTTGGCCTCGGACTTTACTGAAGATGCGCTTCTTGGTGCATTATTAGTAGATATTACAAAATGGGAATCTGGAATCTACGACCCGCAAGAAATAAGCCTCTTCTGGCGTAGCAGGTTACATCGCAGAAAGATTGCGGAGAGGTTATTGCGTTTGGTTGAATAACGTTGAGCTTCAATGTGAACGGTTTAGCTTGCTATAAGGCTTTTAGCGATGTTTTGCCCGGTTTTCCTAGAGCGAGATTTTGGACGCCATAGATCGGGAGAGTGGTTTTTAGGGTAATAAGGCTACAGAAAGGGCAGAAGGTGATGCCATGATTGAAATTAATGAAGGAATACGTGTGCGCCTGGTTCCAATTTGTGCACTTTGCGAGAGTGAAGGAACTTTGCTTTATCAGAACCTCCATGATTGCCTTTTTGATGCACCGGGAAATTGGTCGCTTATGTATTGCCCGCGCTGCAGTTTGGTCTGGCTCAACCCTCAGCCGCTTCCCGAGGACATTGGGAAGTTGTACAAAACGTATCATACCCACGTTATAGGGACTCATAGACCCAGATTTGGCCCTCTGCGGAAATTCGTCCATAACTCCATTCTTGGCACTCGGCTTGGTTACACTGAACTGGTCCAAAGCTCAGTCCAAAGGGTATTGGGACGGGTCCTTTCATGGGTAGGGCCGATCAGAGAGATGGTCGAGCTTGGTACGGGGTGCCTTAATGGTCAGGTAAGAGGCAGATTACTCGACGTGGGTTGTGGCAACGGACAGTTCCTTGTTAAGATGCGGAAACTGGGTTGGGAGGTAACAGGTATAGAGCCTGATAGGCAGGCTGTAAAGATAGCAAGGGAACAATTTGACCTCAACATTCATAAAGGCACACTGGAGGAAGGGAAATTTCCAGGTGATATATTTGATGCTGTTACTATAGTTCATGTGATCGAGCATGTTTGGGATCCTACCAGTACTTTGCAAGAATGCCATCGTATCCTCAAGCCAAGCAGCAGGTTGGTGATTATTACCCCCAATATAGAGAGCCTTGGGCATCGGCTGTTTAGGAAAGCATGGCGAGGGCTTGAGGTGCCAAGACATCTTTATCTCTTCTCACCGCGCACCCTTCGGGTTTGTGCCGAACGGGCAGGACTTCAAGTCTTAAAGCTTTGGACTACAGCGCGCTCAGCCCGCTGGATGTGGGCAGCCAGCCGCCTCATCTACCAAGAGGGTATCCTTCCTGGCGGCTCGCCACAAAGGCAGAGCCTTTGGCTACGGCTTGAAGGGCTCGCGTTCTGGATAATAGAATATGAGCTGTGTCGGTGGAAAAATGTTGGTGAGGAGATTGTGCTTGTAGCGACAAAGTAAGGAGAAAGTGGTAATTATGGAAGCTCAGAGCCAAGAACAAGCCCCCAAAGCTTGGCTTAAGGTTGCTATTATTATCCTCAGTTGGAAGGGCTGGTGAGAAATAATGAAGCATAGAATGGAAAGAAGTCGGGACCGGATGGATCGAGTGGAAGGGGACCTGGAGCATGGATCATCGAGTCTGTAAGATCTTCTATTCCTACGCCCTTGTTTCGGCCTCCCATGCCTTATTAATACAGCAAGTCAAGGATAACCTTGCCAAAATGACCGAAAGAGGAATGGCGCGTTTACCTGGAGGTAAAGAAAACCATGAAGGAGTAGCCGAGGATGGCAATCGGAGTTCTTGACTTGAATGATGAGGGGTGTAATAAGCACGTGGGAGATGTAATCAATAAAGAGGGAATCTTATATGTTGCCTAAAGTAACAATTGCTATAGTAAATTGGAATTCTGGACGCGAAACAATCGAGACTTTAAAGGTGTTGCAAAAGTTGAAATATCCAAATTATCAAATTGTAGTAATCGACAATGGCTCAACTGACGACTCTGTGGCAATTTTGGAAGCATGGAAAAAGCTACTATCCTTTCATTTGATGACGTTATCAAAAAACATAGGCTATCCTGGCGCAATAAATGTTGCTATTAAACACATTATTTCACAAGATCTGACCACTGAGTATGTATTTCTGCTTAATCCAGATGCACATCCGCATCAGGAAGTTTTAAATGAGTGTGTTAAAGTAGCTCTAGCCCAGAACTGCCCATGTGTAGGGACGGTAGTGGTGGAACACGAGGCCGGGGTAAGAATTGCTGCTGGTGCTAAGTTTCCCCACTTATTGTTTTTTTCACATTCACTGCCGGTTAAAGAAGGATGCGATTTTTGGGAGGTAGATATAGTACATGGAGCTGCTATATTGCTGAGGCGTGATGTAATAGAGGATAGCCTGAATAGCAGGGGATATGTTTTCGATCCCGCACTGTTTTTATACGGCGATGAGGTTGAGTTTTGCTCTTGGCTGCGCCGCAGAGGTCATCGGATTATGGTGGCAGGTCGAGCGATTGTGCATCATTATAAGCATAATAAATCTACTCTAAGAAAAGCACTTGCTTATTATTACGTGATAAGAAATCATATTTCGTTAGCGCGTAAGCTTTTGCCGCAAAGGTTCTACTTAATGTTTCATATATGGTGCATAGCCCGGTTTATTCAGGCAGTTTTGCTGTTTATTAAAGGTCAACGGATTTGCCCGATGGCTATTTTTGAGGGTTTAATAGATGGATATAGGCTTAAAATGGGAAAATGGGATAAACATGAGGATTTAATGAAAATAGCAACATGTTTACCCGATCAAGAAAATAACAGGAACTGTTTAAGGGCATGAGGGTAGCCTTTTTTCAGTTTTTTCCGCCAACACTTTGGACACCTGGCGGGGGAGAAGTCCAGCTTGCAAAGACTAAGGAAGCCTTAGAGCGAAGGGGGATAGAAGTTATCCTGTTTGACCCTTGGTCAAGGCGCAAGGATTTCGATCTCCTCCATGTGTTTGGCTCAAGTTATGAGCTTTCCAGCTTTGTCGAGGCAGCTAAAGGGTTGGGGCTTCCCATAGTAGTCTCAGCCATCGCCTTTTCTGCCAAGCCGGCCTGGCAATGGAGGCTTTGGCGGCTACTAGACCCCTTGGTTCCCGTGCCCACAATTTACCGCCTGCGGCAACGGATCTATTCCCGTGCTGATATCATCATTGCTGCCTCTTGGTTAGAGGCCGAGCAGTTAATGCAGGGCTTCTTTATTCATCCAAACAAAGTGCGCATAGTCCCCCACGGCATAGAGAGTGATCGTTTCCTAAATCCAGATCCGAGCCCCTTTGTGGAACGGTATGGACTTAAGGATTTCATCCTGCAGGTGAGTCGGATTTATCGATATAAGGGTCAAGCTCGTCTAATCCGGGCTCTGAAAGGTACAGGTCTCAAGGTGGTCTTCATCGGTCCGCTGGATCCAACCGACCCTGAAGGTACTCAGGAGTTCCTTCGACTTGTGGAGAAGAACAACGACTTTGTGCATTACTTAGGTACCCTTCCCCATGATGATCCCCTGCTGGTTTCGGCTTATGCTGCGGCGAGGGTGCATGTTTTACCGAGTACAATAATTGAGTCTCCAGGGTTGGTTAGCCTTGAAGCCATGGCCGCCGGAGCGACTGTGGTTTCGGGGTACTATCCCACTCTGTATGATTACGTAGGGGAATTAATCTATTACTGCGACCCCAATTCGGAGGAATCCATTCGCCGTGCGGTTTTGGAGGCTTATGAAAAGGGTCCGAAGCCGGGAGCCAGGGAGTTTGTGCTGAGCAACTTTTCCTGGGATAAGGTGGCGGAAAGGCTTGAAAGGGTTTATGAGGAGGTTCTCCGGTGAGGGTCGTCCTCCTTGCTCTCACCGTTCGCGGGGCCATGGGCCAATACCTGGACGCCTTGGCCCCTCACTTGGCCCAGCGGGTTGAACTTCACCTATTCGTTCCGGAATACTACCTGGGCCAAGCAGGTTCTGGTATCATCCATCGCTTTAAAACGGGAGGAAACCGGAGCCAGGCGCTTCTTAGACTCATAAACCCCTTTTCTGCCCGAGCGCTCTGGGAGAGAATCCGTGCCGTTCAACCAACGTTAATCCATCTTTTCCACGGTGAAGGTCGTCCCTGGGCCATATTATTGGCCTGCTGGGTCCATCGTGAGAGGGTTCCCTTTTTCCTTACGCTACACGATCCCGAGGTGCATCCAGGCAGTTCTTGGGAGTGGGTAAACGGAAAGCTTAGGAGATTCGTCGTGCCCCGGGCAACCAGCGTGCATGTGCACAGCGGTGTGTTTGTCGAAGCTGCTCAAAGGATAGGGGCTCGCCACGTGGTGGTTATCCCCCACGGAAGCATAGCAGAGCGGTTCACCAAGCACCGACGTCCCGATCTATCGCGCGAGCCCATTGCGCTCTTTTTCGGTCGTCTGGAGGCGTACAAGGGCCTTGACCTTTTGGTGGAGGCCGGGCTTGAACTGAAAGGGAAGCTACGGGTGGTAATTGCTGGCCCTGGTCGTGTTCCTTCAAAGGTGCGGAAGGTAATACAGAGGTATCCGGACTGGTTTGAGCTCCACAACCGTTTCATTCCCGATGAGGAAGTAGCGGAACTCTTTCAAAGGGCCTCGGTTTTGGTGTTGCCCTATCGTCAAGCCACCCAGTCGGCACTGCCCCTTATTGCCGCGGCCTTTGGTCTGCCTGTAGTGGCTACGGCCGTAGGGGCTTTCGTCGAGGACGTGCCGCGGGTGGGTGGGGTCCTGGTGCCGCCCGGGGATGCCTTTGCTTTGGCGAAGGGTATGCTGGAAGCCGTTGGATCGAAACCTGTGTATCCTGCGGAGTTGGAAATGTCAGCCCTGGCACCCAGGTTTGTGGAATGGTACCGTGGTGGATTGTCACGCTGTCCCACTTCGTAAGTGGAATTCCCCGTCCTTGTCTATCCAGCAGGCGACCGGCTCCTATCGCTCTCCGCCCCATGCCCCTTGCTCTTTGCTCCTTGCCCCATGCACCATGCTCCCTGCTCCATGCTCTTTGCTCTTTGCTCCATGCTCCTTGCTCCTTGCTCTTTGCTCCTTGCCCTCTGCTCCCTGCTCCTTGCTCCTTGCTCCATGCCCCATGCCCCATGCACCATGCTCCTTGCCCTATCTGCATGGCTATGAGGCATGGTATGTAGAGGTGGTGTAATGGATTCTAAAGGGGGGAGGATAAAATGAAAACAGCACTCGTGTGCGGCGCAGGAGGCTTTATCGGCCACCATATGGTTCGCAGGCTAAAGCAAGAAGGATTCTGGGTAAGGGGCGTGGATCTTAAGTATCCCGAGTTTTGCGAGGTGGAGGCCGATGATTTCGTAATCGGCGATCTGCGCGACCCTTACATATGCAAACAGGTGGTCGATCGGAAGTTCGATGAGGTCTATCAATTCGCGGCCGATATGGGAGGTGCTGGTTATGTCTTCACGGGTGAGAACGACGCCAATATCATGCACAACTCCGCCCTTATCAACCTGAATATGCTCGAGGCCTGTTATAGGCGGAATGTGAAGAGGATTTTTTACTCGTCCTCGGCATGCATTTATCCGAAATACAACCAGGAGGACCCTAACAATCCGAAGTGCTCTGAGGACAGCGCCTACCCTGCGTATCCTGATAGCGAATATGGATGGGAGAAGCTATTCAGCGAGAGGCTCTACTTGGCATTTCATCGAAACTATGGCATGGAGGTGAGGATCGCTCGCTATCATAACATCTTTGGACCTGAAGGGTCCTGGAACGACGGACGGGAAAAGGCTCCGGCTGCTTTATGCAGGAAAGTAGCTGTGGCCAAATTAAAAGGGGAGCCTTACATCGAGGTATGGGGCGACGGTAAGCAGACCCGCTCATTTCTATACATAGATGAATGCATTGAGGGGACCTTGCGCCTTATGCGCTCAAGCTGGACAGGCCCGGTAAATATCGGTTCTGAGGAGATGGTCACGATAGATCGGCTTGCAGAGATGATCATGGAGGTAGCGGGAGTAAGGCTTGAGATAAAGCATGTTCCAGGGCCTCAGGGTGTTCGGGGCAGGAACTCCGATAATAGGCTCATATACGAGAAATTAGGGTGGAAGCCCACTATGCCGCTTATTGAAGGCTTGAGGAAGACCTATCCTTGGATAGAAGAACAGGTGCGAAGGCATCTTGATCAGCAGAGGAAATGACTATGCTTCATGCCGATCTACAAAATCCGGTGCACTCGGAAGGCAGATCGTAGCCATCCTCGCGGTCTTCGTCTTTTCAATTCCGCAATTCGCATTTCGCAATCCGCAATTCGATATCCTTGTAGGGGCAGGCCCCCGTGCCTGCCCTGGTTTTTGGGCAACCACCAAGAGAAATTGCGAAAGGCGAATAACAAAATTGCGAAAGGCGAAGGGCGAATTGCGAAATATGGAGATACCCAATCTTTTCAATTCCGCAATTCGCATTTCGCAATTCGATATCCTCGTAGGGGCAGGCCCCCGTGCCTGCCCTGGTTTTTGGGCAACCACAGGGGGTTGCCCCTACAATTTTTCAATTCCGAATTCTCCTTTGAGTAACGCAGTCAACGAGGTTGGTCAGCGTCTCTTGACAAGCTCTCCTCTTTGTGTTATTATTTGTAAGCGGACGTATCCCTGGATCGAGGGTCAGGTGAAGAACCACAGATTACATGGATTGGACAGATGAGGGACAGAAACCACGGGAGCCATGAAATCCGGGTTGCGGATCCGATGGCAAAAAGAAGTAAAGAGCAATTGGGGAAGGATATTGAACCTTAAGAGGGCTTTGGCGGACCGATTTTTCAAGGCGCATGAGGAAGGGGATGTCCCTGTCTTTGTAATCCGCCCCACGAGGGGTTGGCGCTTTCTGGATCTCAGGGAATTGTGGGCTTATAGGGAGCTCATCTACTTCCTCACATGGCGTGACATCAAGGTTCGCTACAAGCAGACGGCGATAGGGGTTGCCTGGGCTCTGCTGCAACCGCTGGCCATGATGCTGGTCTTTACCCTGTTCTTCGGAAGGCTGGCCAAGGTGCCTTCCGAAGGGGTTCCATACCCGCTCTTTGCCTATTCAGCGCTCCTGCCCTGGCAGCTCTTCTCCCGGACCATCTCCGAGTCCACGAACAGCCTTGTAACCGACCAGCGGCTCATTACGAGGGTCTATTTCCCCCGAATCATCGTTCCCCTTGCGACGACCTTGGCGGCCCTCGTGGACTTTGCCATTTCCGTGGTTTTGCTGTTTGTTTTGATGCTGATTTACGGGTTCGGTCCTACGGCAACGATACTTTGGCTTCCTCTATTCGTCTTGCTGATGCTCATCACCGCCTTAGGGGTTGGGTTCTGGCTTTCTGCGTTAAATGTGGAGTATCGGGATGTGATGTATACCGTGCCCTTTCTCAATCAGTTCTGGCTATTTGTGACGCCGGTGGTCTACCCAAGCAGCCTTATCCCGGAGCGATGGCGCATCCTTTACGGGCTGAATCCTATGGCGGGGGTGGTGGAGGGGTTTCGGTGGGCCTTGCTTGGGGCAGGTGATGGCCCATCGCCTATGCTCGCCGCTTCTACGCTGATCGCTGTGTTCCTGTTTATAAGCGGGATCATCTGGTTCCGCTACCGAGAACGGACCTTCGTGGACGCTCTCGGTTCCGGAGGTCGTTAGGTATGGACGACATTATCCGTTCCACGTTCCAACGTGCGAACGTTCCAACGATAACTACATCTGGGCGCTGAAGGACGCTTCCTTCGGTTGTAGGTGCTGGCCGTGGGGCAATGTTGGAGGAAGAGAAGGCACAGTGGTGGTAGAGAGAAGAGAAAGCAAAGTAACTTCTGTGAGTTCTGAGGTGCTGGCGGAAGTCGTTCGCCGTATTGTGGAAGTGGCCAAGCCGGACAAGATCATCCTCTTTGGCTCTGCTGTCCGAGGCGAGATGGGACCGAACAGCGATCTGGACCTTTTGGTGATCAAGAGCGGGGAATTTGACCGAAGCCGTCTTGTCGGCGATATCTACCTGAATTTGCATGGGGCTGGACAGGCAGTGGATGTGATTCTGGTCACCCCGGACCAGGTCGAGCGATACCGCAACACCCATTGCCTCATCATCGCCCCCGCTTTGCGCGAAGGAAAGGAGATCTATCATGCCGGATCGCTATCCTCCGGAGGACCCCCGAGAGTGGCTGAACAGGGCCAGAAGTAATTTGGTGTTGGCCCGGTCGTGGAGTCCGGAGGTCTATCTGGAAGACTTGTGTTTTCATGCTCAACAGGCTACGGTTCGCTGTTTTTACCCGCTATCCCGGCATATCGCCGCCGGTCACCCAGGAGGAATATGAGGAAGCTGTGTCGTTGGTAGAAGAAGTTGTCAGGTGGGCTGAAAGGATGGTGAGATTTTGCTCTGCACCTCCTTCGGAAGAGCACTCGGATCAGGAGCACTGAATCATGAGCGACATCCGTTCCACGTTCCAACGGGAAGATGGGAAAGGCGGACGGTGTAAAATTCTTATAAACGAAGGGAGTGATAGTAATGGCAAAGGTGATCGATATAGGAACGCTTATCGTTCGCACCCCGGAGATTTGCGGGGGACGGCCCCGGATTGCTGGAACTGGCGTAACCGTGCGGCGCATCGTGGGCTGGTATAAGTTAGGGCTGACCCCGGAGGAGATTGTCGCTGAGATCCCCCACTTGACTTTAGCCCAGGTTTATGCCGCCTTGGCTTATTATCATGCTAATCGGGAGGAGATAGAGCAGGACATCGCCGAAGAGGAAGCGGTGGCTGAGCGGTTGGAACAACAGCATGGGAAAGGTTGTTCCTGAGGATTGGTGAAGATTCGCCTCTATTTAGATGAGGACTCTATGCGGAGTGCTCTTGTCAGAGCATTGCGGGCTCGTGGCATAGATGTGCTTACTGCTTTGGAGGCGGGAATGATTGAGCGTTCGGACGAGGAACATCTGGAATATGCAACGAAGGAGGGACGTGTTCTGTATAGTTTCAATGTCAGGGATTACTTTAGGCTTCATATGGAATATTTATCTCAAGGCAAATCCCATGCAGGGATCATCCTTGCCCGACAGCAGCGTTACTCGATAGGAGATCAGATGCGTCGTCTTCTAAGGCTGATCGCTGCTAAGTCGGCGGAGGAGATGAAGAATCATGTGGAATTTCTTAGCGCTTGGGGGTGACCACAGTTAAAGTCGCATCCGCTCGATATTCCAACGTTCTAACGTTCCAACGTGCGAACGTTCCAACGATAACCACATCTGGACCCTCAAAGATGTCTCCTTTGAGGTGAAGCAAGGCGAAGTTGTCGGCATCATCGGCCGTAATGGGGCAGGGAAGATCACCCTGCTCAAGATCCTCTCCCGCATCACCGAGCCGACGGAGGGCTATGCCGAGGTGAGGGGGCGGACGAAGGTAACAAGGGGGATCTGAAGAGGGAGGTGAAGGGAATGGAAGCACTGCGGTTGCAGGAGTATGACGATTGGCTTGCCGAGCACCTGGACGAACTGGTAACTCAATACCCTGGCAAAGTGGTCGCGATTCAGGAGGACAAGGTAGTCATCGTGGGCGACCTTGAAGGTGAGGTTTACCGCCAAATCCGTGAGAAAGGCTTAGAGCCGATGCCTCTTGTCTTTCGCGTTCCGCGCGAAGAGGATTTGCAATCCATCCTGACCTGATCCCATAATGCAGATGAAACCCATCGTATTCCGCTATAAGCCCATACGGGGGCGGTTAGCTCCTATCATTACTGTTGGGGTGAGGATAGAGGGCATCTGGTATCCCATTGAGGTTTATGTGGATTCGGGGTCAGCCTACACTGTGCTCCATGCCCGGATTGCTGATGGGGTCGGCTTTGATTACCGGGGTGGGGAGCCGATCTATCTGCAAGTTGGAGATGGAAGCTTTATTCCCGTTTATTTACACGATCTTGAGGTGCAGATAGGCGCGGAGCGGTTCGGTGCAAGGGTGGGGTTCTCGGAAAAGCTGGGTGTTGGGTTCAATTTGCTGGGGAGAGCCGACATTTTTGACCGATTCAGGATATGCTTCCAAGAGGCCCAGGGCATTGTTACCTTTGAACCTACCGAGGAAGGCTAAGTATGACCGACATCGCCATCCGGGTAGAAAACCTGAGCAAGAGATATCGCATTGGCCCGCGCGAGCGCTACAAGGCCTTGCGCGACACCCTGACCGATGCCATGTATGCATCATTCTGCCGAATCCGTTCCACGTTCCAACGATAAACTACATCTGGGCGCTGAAGGACGTCTCCTTCGAGGTGAAGCGGGGCGAGGTGGTGGGGATAATTACTTGACAAGCGGAGCAAAATGTGGTAATAATATGCAAAGCGCGGTGAGGTAGTGGGTATCGTCGGCCACAGCGGAGCGGGGAAACTGGGGAGTAGAAGTTTCTGGACACTCCGGTGAAGCGCTACTTGAGCGGCACCCATGTATGCTCGGCCTTTACCGTGGCCAAAGTGGTAGGTGCGTAAGTAGTGGAGGAGGAAAGATGAGGCTGGAATTATATATCCCTGATTCTGTAGCTCAGGCCATCCGCCTGCCGGAAGAGCGAATGGCCCAGGAACTGGTGGTCGAACTGGCCATCGCTTTGTATGCTCAGGGGCTATTATCCTTTGGCAAGGCCAGAGAGCTGGCCGGCATGGGGAAATACGAGTTTGGTAAATTACTGGGGAGGCGTGGGATCCTGCGGCACTATGGACAGGAGGAACTTGAGGACGATCTGACCTATGCCCGTAGTGAGTAACACCTCCCCTCTTTTAAACCTGGCCATCATCGGTCGGCTCTCCTTGCTTCGTGAACAGTTTGGAGAAATACGGATTCCGCCAGCGGTTCTCGAGGAGCTTCGGATTGGGGAGGACTTGCCTGGCTCCCAGGCTGTGCGTGAGGCAATAAAGACGGGATGGCTTCGGACGGTTATAATTCCACTTCGTAAGTGGAACACCTCATAGCGGATTTTGGATTGCGAATTTCGGATTGCGGAATCGGCTCTTCGTCTTTCGCAATCTGCCGTTTTTTAACGAGCACGTCTGCTGGCTCGCGTTCGTGAGGCTGCGGAGGCGTTGAAGGCCCGCTGCCCCCTTGCCCCTTCCAGGTCCCGTGCGTGACCCTTCTCTTCGTGCTGCCACCGGAAGAGGCGTCTAAAGCAAAGGGGGTTCTGCTTTCGGTCCGTCCCGCTAATGAACGTTTGAACGTTGGAACGTTCAACGTGCCAACGGCCAATACAATTGGCCTGCTACCCCCTTGTAACGTTGGAACGTCTGAACGTTTAAACGTTGGAACGTTTAACGTGCCTGCTGGTAGGCGGAAGCAGAGAAAGCCGACCACGGAGCATGGGGCATTGAACGTTAGAACGTTCAACGTGCTGGCCCCCTCCGCCAAGAGAGGGGTAGGAGCCCAACCATGTTGGGTGTTCCTCTCATTCCAAGGGGTAATACCCAAAAAAGAAATTTGGACGGAGCAGTAGTTCTGAGTGGTGAACACGAAAGTTAGCGAATTTCGGATTGCGAATCAGAAATAGGGGCTTGCTCGTAGCAAGGATAGTGCGGTGAAAGGGAGAACGGGATGGGTGAAGGAGCAAGGGCGCTGAGATTTTCTGAAATAGAGGAGCGGCTGGACGCACTGTCGCGGGCGTTGACAAGGGATGACGTTCGTTTGGTCTGCCTGTTTGGGTCGCTTCTGGAACAACCGCAGGCCCGCGATGTAGATCTGGCTGTGTTGTTCAGAGAATACAGTTTCGAGAGCTACCTGGAAACGCTGGAGGCGGCTTGTCGGGCCCTTGAGACAAATCGAGTGGACTTGGTGGTCCTCAATCGGGCTAATGCCTTGTTGAAACTGCACGTCCTTCTGGAGGGGAAACCGGTGGTTGCCGAAACGCCGTTGGCCCTAGCGGAGGCGAGAGCGGAGGCGCTGTTTGAGTATGAGGATTATCGAAGGTTTGTGGCCGAGTATCGCCGGCATCTGGGCCGGCGATGTCAGGAGGGATTATCGATGGCGGAAAGAAGGGTGGACCGGGAACGGGTGGAGGTGTATCTTTCCATCCTGGACGAGGCGGTGGCCCAACTCCGGCGATTGCAAGGGCGCTTTACCTCATTTGAGCAGTTCCAGGCCATGGTAGACACGCGTGAACTATGTGTTCATTATTTACGGATCGCCCTGGAAGCGGTGCTGGACATCTGTCGGCATTTCCTGGCGGTGGTTGGGATCAGTCTGGCTGAGCTGGATACGACCAATCTGATCGAGTTGGCTGGCGAGAAGGGTTTGCTGGAGCCGGCGTTTGCCCACCGTATCCGGGGCATGGCTGGGATTCGGAATGCTATTGTACATGTGTACTGGAGACTGGATTACCAGGCTGTTTATCGGGCGGTGACGGAGCAATTGGTTGACCTGGACGAGTTTGCTCGCCAGGTACGAGCCTACTTGAACATGGAGCGTTGAAATCCAACATATGCTGGCCGACTTCATCCCTGACCATCAAAAGGTTGTCCACAGGGGCTCGGAAAGGAGGGCTATTCAGGACTTAAATGAGCTAATTGAACGGCTACCTCTCGGGGACTGGCCGAAGGATCCGGAGGCCTGGAAGCTTGAGCTGGACTTAGGTTATAATAGAAGGTGCATAGGGGAGGGGGAGGAATTATGCAAGCGGCGAAAGAGATGTTCCTCGTTTAGCGAATTTCGGATAGGGGAGCAATGAGCATCATGCCCCATGCTCCTTGCTCCTTGCCCCATGCCCTATGCTCCATGCTCCGTGCCCCCTGCTCCGTGCTCCCTGCTCTACGCTCTTTGCCCCTTGCTCTTTGCTCCGTGCTCCATGCCTCATGCTCCTTGCCCTTTGCTCCTTGCTCTCTGCAAGGAAAGGAGGAAGCTGTGAGCTTGAAGATAATGGTAGTGGATGAGCGGAAGGAACTCCTAAGAGAGCCTTATGTGGTGCGCCTTGGTGGTTGGACTCTCGAGAAGTATCTTGAGGAGGCGCCCGAGCACCTCTTTTCAGAGTTCGTGAGAGGGGAGGTAGTGATGTATTCCCCAGCTACGGCGGAACATCAGCGGCTGGTCAACTTCCTAACTCGCCTTATAGGTGGCTATTGCGAAGCAAAAGGATATGGAGAGGTCCTAACCGGCCCGGCAGCAATCCAGCTTTCCACCGATGTGGTCCGGGAGCCGGATCTCTTCGTGCTTCCTCCTGAGGAAGTGCCAAAGGCCAAAGGCACGCCACTTTCGGTCCGTCCCGCCCTGGTGATCGAGGTTATGAATCCTTCTACTCGGACTATTGACCTTCTGGAGAAGGCGGAGGATTACGCCTTGGCAGGGATCCCGGAGTATTGGGCAGTTGATCCGGAGCACAAAGAGCTCATCATCCATCGGTTGGAGGGGGGAAGATATAGGGCGGAGCGCGTCAAGGAAGGAAAGGCAAGGAGTATCTCCCTGCCTGGCTTCTGGTTGGATGTGGAATGGCTCTTCATGGCTCCGCTCCCACCTGTAACCGAATGCTTGAAGGAGATTCTAAGCGGTAAGCATGAGATGTGAAATAAACCTTCAGGTCATGGTAAGAGGCGTTCCCCACAATTCTGGGTTATATTTGCCTTGTCTGTGAACTTGACGATAGCCATGAGGCTGCTAAGGTGATCCCCAAAAGTCCCTGCAATAGAGGTTGAGGTGGGCATAACCTATATTGAAGGTTTAGTGCGTGGGCCACAAGGTGAAGAGCGGGTTCGGTTCCTCATCGATAGCGGGGCTACCTATTCCCTTCTTCCCGAACCCGTCTGGAAGAAGATAGGCCTTGTTCCCAAGCGTGAGCATACCTTCGTTTTAGCCGATGGCCGGACCATAACCCGGAAGGTTTCCGAATGCTACATCATCCTTCCCCAAGGCGAAGGCCACACGCCGGTGATTCTGGGCGAGGAGGATGACGAGGCCCTTTTGGGCGTAGTGACCTTGGAGATCCTTGGCCTTGTCTTCAACCCCTTCAAACGCACCTTAGAGCCGATGAGGATGTTCCTCTTGACCTCCCCCTTCACTTTTGGTAAAATCGGCTATGCCATTCGGGGAGACAATGGAGATGTCCTCCGGAAAAATAAATCGGTTAGATCCGTGTCTCACAAGGATTTTCGGCCTATTTGATGGGATAGGAATGGGGAAACTCTGTCCTTTGGATTGCGGATAGGTTAGCGAAGAGCACGGAGCTAAGGGCAATGAGCCCTATGCTCCACGCACCTTGCTCCATGCGCCTTGCTCCTTGCCCCATGCACCTTGCCCTATGCTCCATGCTCTATGCTCCGTGCTCCATGCTCTATGCACTATGCAAGGGAAGGAGGAATGACCTGTGAGCGAGAAGGGGAGTGAGCCTGGCAACATGTTCCGATTTCAGGATTTGGAGATCTGGAAGAAGGCGATCGAGATTTGTGACAAGCTTCTGGATTTGGCAGACAGACTGGAAGAGAAAAGGTTGTATCGGATTGCGGATCAGATGCGAGCGGCTGGCTTAAGCATTTCCAACAACATCGCGGAGGGGGCGGGGAGTTTGTCGGGGAAGGAGTTTGTACAGTTTCTCAACATCGCCCGGCGGTCGACGTTCGAGAATGCTAACATGGCTATTGTCTTCGAGAGACGCGGCTGGATTAGCAGTGCCGAACGGGATGAGCTCCTGGCCGATCTGGAGCACGAGTGCCGGATGATCACCAGCTTCATCCGTTCTCTGAAGCGGCAAGGCCAAGAAGCACAGAGCTAAGGGCAATGAGCCCCATGCTCTCTGCTCCTTGCTCCATGCTCCTTGCACCTTGCTCCATGCACTATGCTCCTTGCCCCACGCTCCTTGCACCTTGCTCCCTGCCCCATGCTCCGTGCTCCATGCGCTGTGCACCTTGCTCCATGCACTATGCACCGCGCTCCTTTACCGAAATGTTGAAATGGATTGAGCAGGAAACGGGAATAGAGGTTCCAGCGGCGATTCTGGATCGGGCCCGACTGCTGGACCTGTATTACATCCCGCCCCGGTATCCGAACGGTTTCGCGTCGGGCAAGCCAGCCGATTACTTCACCGGGGCGCAGGCGCGGGAGGCACTGGATGCGGCGGATCAGATCATCCGGTTCTGTGAAGGTTATCTCCCTGGACCGGGATGAGGTCATCCGGCGGCTGCGGGAAGTCGCTGACCAGGCATTGGCGGTTTTCCCGGAACTGCAGGAAGTCCGGCTCATCGGCTCCCTGGCCGAAGCGACCCATACCGGTACCAGCGACGTGGACCTGCTCCTTCTGGTGGACCGGGCCCCTGAGCATCCCTTGGAGCAGATGAGGCCGTATTTCTACTTCTTCTCCGAACGGCTGAACATTAGCTTGGACGTTTTCCTGTCCGGGCCCACGCCTCCAGAAGGGATTAGGGAATCTCTGCGGAAGAGCATTCTCCTTGCGGGTCGGGTGTAAAAGGGCAAAGGGATGGCGAATCTGAAGGGCATTGGGTGCCGGCAAATAGGAGAACAGCGTAAACCGGTCGGGCGTCCGACCAATATGCCGAATTATGCTGAAATTTGCCTGCGGGCTTTAGCTGCTCAGGGCCTGGGGACGGCGATTTCCATTGGCGGCGCTCTGGGCCTTTTGCATTACTTGGATTACCGTCCCACCCGTGACGTGGACGCCTGGTGGACTCCGGAAGCGACGCTCCAAGAGCGGCAGAGGGTCGTGCAGGTCATTGAGGGAACCTTGAAGCCTTTCGGCCAGGTACGAAAACGGACCTGGGGGGACGTAGTCAGCATAGAACTCTTCCAGGAGGGGAAGGCAGTCTTCAGTTTTCAGATTGCCGCTCGGTCCGCCCAATTGGAGCCATCGGTCCCGGCGCCTTGGGTTGATGTGCTGTTAGATAGTTTCTCAGACCTAATAGCCAGCAAAATGGTTGCGCTGGTGGAGCGGGGGGCACCTCGGGATTTTCGGGACATTTACACCCTTTGCCAGAGTGGGCTTACGACCCCGAAGGAATGTTGGGAACTTTGGAGGCGTCGCCAACAACTTTCGGGTGGTGATCTGGATAGCTTCAGGGCCAGGCTGGCAGTGGAGACCCACCTGGCTCGCATAGCTCAGCACCGCCCACTGGAGGAGATCTCCGACCCACAGCAGCGGGCGGAGGCTGAAGAAGTAAGGCGTTGGTTTGCCCAGGAGTTTTTGAATGCCCTATCCGAATGATTGGTTGGACGGAACTTTGTATCCAGATACTGAACCACCAGAGAGCTTGAACACGCTGGCGGAGCGGGTGGACTTCTTGGCCCGTCTCTGCGCGGCTTGGGATTTTGGCTTGCTTCCCACTTCCCAAACCGTGGCGGAGGTTCGGCGGAGCGAATGGCGAGAGGCGGTGGATGCCTGTCGCCTCCTTACCTCGCCGGCTTACCACCTCCTGAGACAATGGCATGGCCTCCCTCGCCTCCCTTACCTCGGCAGCCCGATTCCCCACATCCGGGATGACCCAAACCTGGAGTTTGTGTGAGGTCAGAAGGTAGCGAAGGAGGTTGCAATATGGCCTATGCGATAACGCTATGGAAGAGGAGCCGAGAATCCTTATAGGTGACAGAGTTGTAAGCCGAAGAGATTTGTTCCAAGAGGAGGAGAGGGCTCGGAAAGAGCGAGCTAAGCTTTCGTTTGAAGAGAAGATAAGAATTCTTGTGCGCCTACAGGAGCTTGCCCACAATTGGGGGCGCAAGAAAGATGTCATCATTTGGAAGATTTAAAATGCTGCCGGCAGCGGTCTTGCCCTTGTAGCATGGGGATAAAAGGCGCAGCACTGGGGGAGTGAGGGATGGTGGATATTGAAGGACTCAAGCGGGAAATCTTGGAGCGGCTCCGGCCTCTGGATCCGGAGCGGGTGATACTTTTCGGCAGTTATGCCCACGGGAATCCGACAGAGGATAGCGATATAGACCTATACGTGGTCACGAAAGATGAGTTTGTGCCCAGGAGCTTTCGCGAAAAAGCTGAGCTGAGGTTAAAAGTGTCCGAACTTCTGCTGGACCTTCGCTTGAAGTATTCTATAGACCTCATCGTCCATACTAAGCCGATGTATCGGGAATTTAAGGAAGCAGGAGGCTTCTTCTTCGAAGAAATTTTCCAGCGGGGGGTTATTTTGCTGTGAGACGCATCAGCCGGGATTGGCTTCTTTCAGCGGAAATGGACCTGAGAAGCATAGAGCGGATGCTGGATGAGGAGTTTCTGGCGCCGGT